>JGI24158J21664_10009608_pt1 | contig 12909 bp, 7 predicted proteins | sample Ectturendosymbi3_FD_21664 | JGI IMG/M metagenome (IMG submission 21664) | reverse complement strand
TTATATTTATGGCTGAAATTTTGGGAGGGTATTAACAAATACTGGATCGTTCCGGTAAGAAAATTATTCTACTTTCACCACTGCAAAACCGAAACACAAACAATGCTTACAGAATTGCTGGAAACTTCCCCAACTCCCAAACGTTTGGGGCCCCTAGGCGTAAGCCTTTTTAGCGTAATGGTAAATCCGCGTGCTTCCTGAATATAGTTTTACTTCGTAAATCTACGATATTCTGCTTCTTTGCAAATGTAGTTGTAAACATGTGGTTATTGAGCTCCCAAACCATGGAATGGAGCTAAAAACAATCAAGAACTCACGTAAAAGCTTGTGGATATATCACCTACCTGTGAACAACAAAATTAAAGGCCTGGAGGTCAACAGCCTATTCAGAGCCGAAATGCCAGACAATCATTCCAACATGGTACTAGTGGCATGTGTGCAATACGTATTAATTGTGCAGGGAAACAGCCCACTTTTCAGTGTCATTATTTCGAGTTGAAGTTGATAATGCTTTGATCATACTTGCAGAGAGTTACCTCGTTCGCTTTATTGCATAGTGTAATCTAGCAACTTTAAATGTTCGCAACTTAATTACAATATTTCACTATCGTTCTGTCAATGATATTGATATTTTGTGGCACTACTTGTCAAATGGCCAAAGAATTTCTCCTTCACTTCTGAAAACATAATTCAATTACTTTAAATTTTGAACATAAATTTCCAGAATATAACTTAACTCTTCCGAATGACATACCCAGGTCAATTACTGGCACTATAATATTTACCGATAAAAAGAAAATAAATAATTGTATCGAAGTATCTGAATAAATGCATCGGAATGCATATAAAATATCAAGTCTGGAATTTTTTTCATACCAACAGACCAAAAAAATTTTATAAATTCTTCCAGCATGGAAAATAACCCCACATTTTTTATATACTTTTCCAGACTCTGTAGGAACCTTGGAAATACGACCTTGTGATAAATTATCGCGGTGAAAAGACAACATACTGAAATTGCAAACGTTGGTATCTCCATGTGTCGCCTCTTGAAGCGAAGTATACATGGCAGGGAACAGCAAGAATATTTCTGAAACAATTTATTCCAAAGCGCTGACTCTGAATAGTTCGTGCATTATTTGGAGCGGTGGCGACCTCGTGACATACACTCTATACTCCGTCGCAGGGCGCTACCGGACCGATATATCGCCGGGAGCCGAAAACATGCAAATCTGAAGTGGCACTTTATCCCGCTCAGCAATGCTGCAGGGAATGTTTAGGCAAGGAGTACAGAATACCTGTGTCGACGTTTTGAGCGATCCACCAATTTGGCCGTACAGTTCACTTTGGAAAAACTGCGAACAGCGAAGCGAACAAAAACTGGGAACGAGTACTACTTCACTGGGGATGCAAAAACTGGACCGATGGACTCGGATTTTGATTAACATTTTAACGAACACCAAAGCAACACAAAATCTCCAACAAACATTACAATTCGAACAACGCTCGTTTAAACGAAGCAACATATTTGCCGAGTGTCCATTGCTTGCGGAAGTGGCGCGATGCAGCCGCGAAGCTGTGCGCAGCGATATGGAAAGTTTATACACACATGACAATATACATCAAGTCCCGTTGTGAATTAAAGCAGAAAAATGTATTGCATTTCACGAACGAGCTTCAACGCTGTGTTGCACCAGCGCAGCGTTGAGTTGTTGAAAACAAAAACAGTAATGGAAAGAAAGATCGAAAGGTGCTCCCGTCCGTTGCTTTTAAAACCCGCTGCTCTTTTCCGCTTCAATTTCTACAAAAAAAAACAAAGTTCCATGCAACAGCGTTAACGATTGTTAATAACTGCAGGAGGCAGCGAAACGCTCGCAAGCAACAGTTCACTCGCGTCTGAAACTAGCAGAATCCAAATTGTTTCACCGCAAAATTTCAAAAAAGTAATGTGAATAATCTAGAAAAAGTAGTGATTTACTGTTGCAAACTGTTGCAACGAACGTAGACAAAATTTCAGGTATAGAACACTCCAACAACCCACGGCATTTTCTACTGCACGTCGTTGTAAGAGTGCACAATCGATCACCCTGTCGTCAATAAATAATACAATTCTTAGATGTTGCATCGTTGTTTGGCAACAGTGTCTTAGCAATGCGCAGGCCGCTGGAAGTACACCAAGCTGTTTCATTCGTTTTGCCCAACAAAACAGGATATTGTACCCATCAACTAACTTCGTTTATGAATGAATGCAACTCAGGCGGAAAAAGATAAAGCAAAAGTTACACAGCAATTCTGACCACAAGGCGCACGTCTTCACGAATATAAGCATTTTCTGGCAATTTCGTCTTGTTTTAACTGCATTCCAAAGTTTACCTTTTCCGTGAAAACGAAAGAATATCCATCACCGATTACTTAAAAAACTGACATTTCACAGCACGCAAACGCACATGCACACACACAAGCACAAAGCATCCACACCGTTAAGTGCTTTTAACGCTTATACCGGATACTGGATTTTAAAAAACTTATGAAGCCCACTGAACTCTTAAGTTCACATTTTGCAAGTTTTTATCCGTTCGTGTTGAAGCTGGGCCCTCCACCTACTATCCATTGTTACGGTGTATATGACAAACGTAAGGTATTTAGTCGTCCTGATAATGGTACAGGTGTGGCGTGGTCTTGCTTGCAATAGCTGAAGAAGAGACCTAAAATGCGTTGAGAAACGAAGTCAGTGTTCTTTTCGTAAGCTAAGAATTCATTTTTTGAAAAATAATTATGCGACTGTCAACGCAGATGAACAAAAATACTTCTTAGTGAACTGACATTTGCAGGCTGGAGAACTTACTAGCATGCCCTCAGAGAGCTTTTTTCGGAGTAGCACCATTCAATTGCCTGACACCTTTGCTACCCTGCTATGTTATAAAAAATACTAGGCAAAATGGTCATGAACGCAACGCATTTATTGCACAGTTAAGGTGAGTTCAAACTTGTTCGTTATCTCCCACAAAACGTACAAGACGTTTGCTAAACTAAGTGATGTTTTAAACGCGCAATTGGGCAAAGAATCCAACCTACAATCGTCAGTTTTCCAGGTTAATGTATAGCCTTTTAAAAACCTGTTAAGGTATCACGTGCTACAGCGCCTGTAAATATTATGTGGGTGATTGGATGGCATTGCACTAAACGCAAAACCTTACATACAGGGGTGTGCAGACCTATGTGGGGCGAACGGGGCGACGGCCATCCAATGCGTGAAAATACAAGTAAAATGTTTTTGTCGCCCCGGGCACCAAGGCAGGGGTGCATCCAATCAGTGGAGTTACAAAGTTACATGCTGTTAAGTGGATGCTTTTCCGTATTGTAGGACTATCACATGCTGCTCGAGTTATTTTTTTGTCAACACTATTTTGTACGTCACCGAAAGCCAGTGATTCCCACATTCTTCACACAGTAGCACAGCCAGAATGAGGCCGAAGAGGCCATGCCCCCCGCAAGAACTTGCACCGTAACTAGAAAGACGTCAGCGACTGATGATGTTATTGAATGAATGGCCCCTCCCGAACAAAATTCTTAGCTACCCTACTGCTTCGCTTCAACATCAGGGATTCACTCCACGTGTGCAGCGCACCCCCCAATCAAACGAATGGTGGTGGGACTTCTTCCAGATCGTGGCGATCAAGGAAAAATCCAAAAAAAGGATTGAAGAATACTTGGACATTTAATTGATATTCTAAGCTACATTTCAAAACTGTCCCATTTTAACTAGCTTGATTTAACTAATTTGATGCATCACTAGTTTCCCGTTTCGTTGTTTGAGGTGACAAACCTTGGTATGCGGTAACACAGCCGCACACGTGTTTGCAATATAAATATGACTGAGCTTTGTCATTATCTAGCGGTTCAGACGGATTGATCATAACGGCTCACGTATCGTTTGTCCCCCCAGTAGTTGTAAATATACCATCCACAAAAAAAACTGTCAACCCTGGTTGTCCGGCACACCACCCGCATACCTTCTTTATTCAATTGCTCCTATTCGATGAGACGTTCGCGCAGCCTGATGTTTTTGCAGTTGTGAACTGCGCTGACGTAAGTGTGTTGTGTTGTTCCCGTGTTTTAACGCGTTGCGGACATTTTCGCAGTTATGAACTGCTTTGTCCAAGTCCTAGCTTGGACGCTGATAATTCATGTTTATCACAGTGACACATTGTACAACGAGAAGTAGAGTGCGTGTAGAATAACATGTAGATTGTGTTAAACTTCAACAAAAGGTTGGTTTGGAAATGTGAATATGACGTCATGTTGTGACGTCACAATTAGCGCCACAACTAGTAACAATGACCATCATACACCGCTGCTAAATACTGGAATTTGGTAGGAGCCATACATCAATCATTCGCTCCGGGCATCACCAGACCTTTGCACGTCCCTGCTTACAGCAGTCATCTTTCAAAGCTTTGTCATGCACCGTAACAGCCCCTGGACAATGCTTGATTGTGTTACTGAAACGAATCAAAAGAGTTTGGAAAAAGTCGCACGAATGAGTGACATCTCTTATCTTGCCCTCACTACATGAACTTACATCCCGGGCGTTCATGCTTCTACTGCAAATAACGGCATCCGCAACATCACGTCCAACGTGGTGGGGAGCTTCATTATCTCGGCAACTGCTTGTCTGGAACGGAGGAAACTACGACCCAGTAAAAGCAAATTTTGGCTGGAGGCCCATTAGTCGACGAACCCAAAAGCGATGGCCTTACGTTCGCAAAATGTTCCTCGCACATCGACCACGTCAACTGAAGCCATTTAGTAAGCGTTGAAATTAGTGCACGCAACTACAGTAGATGATGTGGTTTAAGGCAAACAGTCGAAACCGCCCACACTAGGAAAACCGGACACAATTTTTAATCGAAGTTTCACTTATCACTCAACCATTTGCACAAATTCTTTTGACAGCAAAATGGTAGCCAAAAATACACTTTGTGCTTTAGGCAACCAAAATGACAGCAGACCACTAATTTGATCCAACTACTTTTATACAAGTCAAACACAACAATACCATAAACCGCTATAGTTGCACGTCGGTTGCATTTGGCAAAAACACGCCAGAGGAAACACGGAAGTGATTGACGAAGGTCGATTGAACTGCGCCACGTGGTGACCGGCGACATCCATATATGGACAAGAAACGATTCACTGCGTCTTATAGTGAATCCAGTGCGAGTGGAAAGGTGACGTAATTTAATTCACTCCCAATCGATCCATAGCCAAATAGACCACGTACGAAATATCCGGATGTAAAGCCAGTTTATCATTCACTAGTACAACCACGGCAGAACGCGCTACAGACGTGTTGTGTGTGCAAACGCCTCATCCGAACTTCCACAACATGTGCCTTGGTTTCGAGCCGCAATAATGGACAAATACAGCGAAGCACAGTGCACTTGCACAACCTCTTTGCAGAATCATGTGCGTTTAACCGGCTGCAACGATGTCACGAGGCAATTTTCGTTTGCCGAAAACCGCACGCCATTCCCAGCTTACCATTAAAAGCAGTGCATACGCGCACCACCAGTGGGAATATCATTAAACCAGGGATTTCTTACCGGCTTGAGACGGTAGAGGGTTCTTCTCCTGAGTATCAACGTGTTTCAAACAATTTTTATCAAATTTACCAACTTGCTCCAAAGTTTTTTCTTGAGCGTAACCTGCGAAGAAAAAGAAAGTGATGAACAACGGGAGCCATGTCAATTTATCCTAACAAAGAACTTCAAAAAGCTGGGCTTTGCCTCCTGTTGCGACCTCGTAAGCCGCGCCAAGTACGTCTTGAACGGCTGACATGGTATCACACGTTATTGACGCGGTTAGATACAAACGTGGGAAATGCAGTGTTGATAGAAAACCTTTGAATGTGAGTGAGACTGCTCCAAAGTTTGTTTATACATGTTTATTTAGACTTAGCATGGGAAAGCACAACTTCAACCGACGCAAAATAGATCAGTCATTGGTCATTTCAAGTGCCAGGCTTGTTAACATGGAAAAACGACTTAATTACAATTAACCGAGAATTCAATGATTGTAGTCGGACCTACCACTTTGCAGTGGTTTAATGTATGGGTGATTCAAACCTTGTTAGCTTTGCTAAGGGCACTGCAATGCTTTTATGATTTTTAACAAAGTGTATGAGACGTTCCGCAACATAATCCAAAAGGACAAACGTGAACCTCAAAGTAACGAAGTACAGCAGATTAAGTCGAACGAGTGTCTTGTTTGGATGCCACCAGTTTAAGACGTCACCCAAGAATCGCTTATTGCAAATCTTCACTTTCACTGCTGCTAAATGACAGTGCGTTTCGTACAAGCTATATCGTAGCACCAGTTTATGGAAATACTTAAGCTCAGCTGTCAGACTACATGTCAACCCGCGAGCCGTTGGTTCAACTTTAACATACAATTGTGATACCTTCCACGTTTTTAATTAACAGTTCTTTCGTGTCCTGTAAAACTGACTGCTGTATAAGCTGTTTAACTTATTTTGGCATACAAAGTTGCGAACCAACGGTTCTTCACCTTTCCAAACCAGGGGACCCCCACTCCTAAAGCAGGGGTTCCCAACCTATCTTTAACCATGTACTCCTTCAGCATTTCAACGATGAGCATGTACCCCTAACATTTCTTGTGACAAAAAGGCTGAAGAAAATAACGAAATCCACTGAATTTTTATAGAACAGAGTTTTGGAACTATAAAGGTGATATTCACTGATACATGCATAAATGTTTGGAAATAATATATTGATATATTTTCCTTCCATTTCTAAACATAAATGTACCCCTTCAGATGGGTACAAGCACCCCAGGTTGGGAACCCCTATCCTAGAGGTTTTGCTTGGGGACCCCTCGTCTGCGGTTATGTCATTGATCGCAGTGTGTTCTGCATCTGTAAGTTGGAGGAAAACACCTGTCATTCCTTCTGGGGACCTCATTATGATCCAATGCTGTAAACCATGATGAATTTATATGGAAATAGGGTCACGTGGTCACGTAAGGTGCAATAGCGAACCTTCAACAATTAAAATCATTCAACGCTCAGTCCTTACACCGTAACGAAACAAACTTAACATGCTGCACATCGCCGTTATGTATCAGTTTGAACGCTGAAGCGTTAATACTACGTAAGCTTAACTTAAAATTCTTCACTCGTCCATATCATGGTGCGAATTTTCATGAAGTTCTATAAAATCGTGTGAAATTGCTTTATTAGCCATAAACCCAACTGCTTTGAGCAATGAATGTTGTGTTGTCCTAGTAAGAATCTGTCAGAATAATTAATTTGCACGTTAGATCAACCAATGTGCTACGTCTGCGAAAGGGAGGCAGTTTTCCTGCAATGTTCAGCACCAACAGTTACGACGATTTGTGTACGATTTGTGTTATTTGACTACTGAAGTTCACCTTGGAGAAATAAGGATAACGCTCTGGTCGCACATTAGGTCGAATAATAAATAATGAGCACCTGTTTCAATACAGGGAAATCCTGGAAAGGAGTTGGGTTATACAACTTGATGAAATGTAAACGATCAATATGACATGGAACTTGGGGAGTGCTTATCTTGTCCTTTACGCAGTTTTTTTGCCGCCGGGAGATATTACCTTGACAGCCAGACAAAACAAGACCGGCACTCCGCATCTATCAGGCTCAGTGATCTATCGTGTACTACCACATAATATATGCATCTAACCTGTGATGCTGGCTTTTTTCGCTGAGACATTTCGGTATTTCTTTCGTATTCAGTATTAGCATTAAACCTTGCAGAAGCAGTATTCACTAGCTTGCCTTTTCGCACATTATGACCGAATTTGACTTATTTTTTTTCGGTCTTTTAAAAACAATTTCGGTCTGTGACCGAAAAAAGTTTAAGTATCTGCAAAGCACACATTTTGTAGAAAAAGGTAACAATTTTTTTTAGTTTTCATATCCACCACGGCGCAAGTTTTATTAAAAAATGAATTGGTTTAGCAAGCTGCGGTTCACCAGCATCTCGTCTGCAGAATCTTAAACGGATGTAGATTCACATTCATTCTCGATTGCAATCTCAGATCAAGCGTACTCGTCGCCTATAACACGAGAACTTGTTTTTTTTTATAATACAACTCAATGCACGTGTACAATGCCTGTGTTGTATGAGACGACTGCGAAGAATAGAGGTGAGACACCTGATCTAAAGTTAAAATGAGGCTGGCTAGCATCGAAGTAGATCAGAGGTGACGAACATGCGGGCGCGGCCTGCAAAATAATACCGTGCGGCCCGCGAAGCATTCAGGCGAGACCAGCAGTCTTGAACTTCGTTTGCTGTTTGTTGATGAACAATTTTTTTCGTTTAACAGGTTTCACAGTATGAATAAAAAGTTGTGCTGCCCGCTTACTCACCGGTAACTGACAAAGTGACCCGCGACAGTAAATAGGTTCGTCACCCCTGAAGTAAATGAAGGCACTGCAACTTCACGAAACGGGAAAATTACGGCATTTTCAAAAAATGCGCCTAAGCGTCCGGCCGGGCGGAGACCGCAGTCATGCTCCACATCACGTGACGCACAATGCATCATAGCTGCTGACTCAGTTTCCCGTTGTATTTTGCCGGCATAAGCTTTTAATTATATTCTATAGTGGAATGAATGGGAGCGCCGGTGAAATAACATGCGAACATTTTCGCTTGATGCATTGTTCACTCACAGCCTCGCCTAGTCCCATCGCTGAAACGCCCTTGTTTGCAACGCATGATCCGATTTTATCGGACTCGTCAATGAATATCCGCTTAAAAATGGAATTGCACTACCAGGAAACTCACGCCGGGGATTAAGTCATGACTGCGCAAAAAATTAAAGCCTTCAGTTGCATCTTCTTTAAATCTACTATATTTGACCTCAGCTCTTATGAGGTTTCAAAGGACGTAGTCATACTATTCTGAAAGGTAACAATCCCAATCTACCACGGATTTCTTATAACCCGTGACAAAAAAATTTTAGGAGCTTTTTAGGAAAATTACACTCGTGTAGCATCATCGGCGGTTGTACAATAAAAGGTCAGGGAGGAGTTCGTTCGCTCCTAGGAAGTGTTTACCCCAACCAGTTTTGTTGGTCAGTCGGAAAAATTGTGTTTGCTCAAGCAGTTGCAAATAATGCCGTCTAGTACAAAACGTGAAAGGTCTTATTGGCAGTTCTTCAAGCCATATTTACCTCAAAGCGTGACACGGGTGTAAGAGATACTAAGAGAAAACATGAAGCACCTTGAAAACAGCATGAACTATACATAGTGCTTTCGGAACGGTATTGGATGTAGAGCGGTATTGCCTTGTTTGTAACCCTAACCGATCAGATTAATCCTTTTGTCACAGAAGGCAGAACAAAGAATCCTTTTGTCACAGAAGGCAGAACAAAGATGGACAAGTAAAACAATATCCTATCGAACGATCATAGCAGTTGTTTATAATTCGTTTTGTAATCCCTTTTAACTAATTAAAATAGATGGTCCATCGGTCAATGCGGGTTGCAAAGTGTCATACCAGAAGTCAAATTGTAAAAAATCGAGGGCATGCAGATGCTTCAGGGCAGGAGACTGTGGTGCGCTGCAATTTCACCATGCAACCTCTACGAAAATCGATTTTGGCGAACGCTTGCAAAACCGCAAGATGTGAAAGTCATGAACAATCATTTACTCGGAAGAGTGAAATAACAAGAAGTGATGAGAAATACGTTAAAAAGTGAACATATACAAATGGAAAATACAGAAAACATAAAATTATACATAAAAATACATCAGGTTGAACTACCTTAAGATACTGAACACTACTAAGATACTGAACACTACCCCGAATCTGCCAAGAAGGGAGAAATACTGCTCGGTTGTTGTACACGCACCTGCCACGGCACCGCTCTTTTCCGTAGTTTCACTCTTTTTCAGGTTTTCTCGATTGAACTTCTCCACTTCTTCCAGGTTGGGCTTCGCACAGTCAGTTGCCATTTTGAGCAGAATGTAAAGGTTACAAGTCAAACAATTTTATTTACACAATTCAACTGCAAATTGTAAACACATTATTCGTCACAATAGTACAGATGTTTGTGACCTATTTTTTCTGATTAAAACTTCGTAACAAGCTTCACTTCGAGTTCCAGGCAATAGCAAAGGATAGTTGAGGCGATTAGGTATATTGTTTAACGTTTGTTTCAGCAACGGACGTACAGGCGAATACTACTCGACGTCAGTTCTGAAAACATAAGCAATACGGAAAAGTCACTTGGTTTTAGCAACTTGGTCTCCATTTGACTCCACAGCAACGCGCGACGCGTCCACTGCAAGTGTACGCGAAATCTCACAACCGCTAAAAGTGTAGACGCGACAAGCTCAGCCTATTTTAAGAAATATCCCAGTATTTTCTCCTTGCGAGCTTGAACAGACTACAGACACTGCTGCAAAGACTGCCGTGCCAACTTCACTAGCGCATGAAGCCTCAGACCTAAGCGCACCGACAGTGGCATCAGTTCCATGCCGTCATCTGGCTTACGCCATGCATCTACATTGCAATAAACGCCAAGATGATTACGAGCAAGTGTTCAATGAAAATGGAAACATGACAAACATTAAATTTAAATCTTTGGCACGTGTTTCGTATTGGCTTCAAACGCGGTGGATCTATATTAGATGTAAACCACCCAGACTGCTATACACATCCGACAGCACCACTGCCATACAATCGTGATCTTTCTTAGCAAGCACCAGAACTCATAAGCTTGCTCTTGCTGAGGTGAGCGGATGGCCAAAGACTTCCCCACCAGTGCTGTTGGCATTGTCACTGAACGGCTTTTAACAGTTCAGGCCACAACGTCTTGGGCGCCACTTACCTGCAGTCAATACGAGACACCGCTTTTCCAACCGCCGCACATCGCATACTTTCACGGAGTGGCTGCATTTTAGCGTCTCATACTACCTGGCAGCTGGAGGGCAAGCGCTTATCATTATGCGGCGCTACCCAGACTGACACTCACTGAAGAACCTTTCTTCCGCATGCCATCACCGAGACACGATCAGCCAATCACAAACCTCTGTTGGCACACGTTAGATCCGGGTATTTTCCCCACCCAACAATGACGCAACCTACACGTAGCTCGACTGCAGGGCCGCTGTGATCGAGTTATGCGAGTTTGCAAGCAAGAACTTGAAAACCAGTCGAATCGTTGAAAAGTACACTCACAATGTCAACTGAGGGCATGATCATTTCGTACGCTGTTTGCAATTGTCGTTTCATTTAGCAGACAGATAAAGCAGCTATAAAAGTCCTTTTACTTTCAGCCTACTTGGCGCAAACTGAAAACAGCTGCCGGTAACCCTGTCAATACAGCTGAATACCAAACCATTCAGCTGGTATATGTAGTGCACCGTCCTTTTCTTATTTGTTTCGTTGCGGTATTTCGGGCTTGCCGCACTACTTCCAATGCTACCTGCAATGCTCACTCAGATGCGTTTGACAAAGCTTGATGTCATAAGCCAACATATTACGGGCATTGGCAAAGGAAAAAAGAGCCAAGGCAGCTGTGTCTTATCACAAACCTTTATTATCCATCGGAAGGTGGCAAATTTTTTTGACTCAACCATTTACCCGGTAAGGTTGATTTCGATATTGATGTTTGAAACCTTCCATCACAAAACAAAGTATATAAACGCTTCTCAAGACTCCAGGTTCTCACTATGACTACTAGCAAGGGTAGTACTGTTGACGTGCTTTGAGCGTCTGCAACTCATCAAAAACATCTGTAGCCAAACAGAAATATGCAGCAGACAAATACCTAGCGGTTTTATGCATCACTTACAGATTGAAGCGAGAACGTTGGGAAAATAATGTTGCGCATGCAGATGTAAAAATTTTCTTTGATAACAAATAACATGCATACTTTGGACACTCAGGTTTATCTTTTGTCGACATCTTTTTGACACATTTCCCCAATTGCAGATACTGCTTTAACGTTGCACGAAAACAACTGTTTTGTTTACACTGTGGAAAAAAATCAGCAATTGTAGGAAACGCTCAAAATATCTTTAGAGCAAAACTTGCAGCCGCGCCACTAACGAAACATAGGCAGAACTCTGCACATATGAACAAAGCTTCATATGAACAAAGCTTTCTAAATCACACGCAGCTGCGTTTGGTGAGTGGTGTAGCAACCAACACATTTGCAATGCACTTGGGCAAATACTGTTAATCTTTAAGCAGTGCTGTAGACAGAACAAAATTTAAATTTTTGATTTCAGGCTAGCAACAGCATTTTGTTTGGGATACCGCCTCTCAAAGCACGAAATGACTAGTAATTCTAAAAATTTTGGGGGAGCCATGACCCCTGCCCCCTGGCTACGCTTATTTTGGCTTAAGGCCAGTCAAATCGTTATAAACCGCATTCAGCAGAACGATCGACGACCGCGGTTAGAGGATTCGACTGAATACACGTATTACAACTCGTCGCAACTCCTACTAGGAATCCTAGCACAAAAATACCTCTCACACGGGTGAAACTTGGTTTCAATCTTCTGTTTCGTACTATGTCATGGCCTGGTTTTATGCTAGTGTTTCCCACTGAGGGCCCTATGAACACCTTCCAAGTCTCAGCAGTCTCAACGGTTGTCTATAAAGCATCTCGAAGAGATTCGTTGAAGAATAAACAGAAAACGTGCCAAAACACCGTTCGTGAATTGCGGAAGCAGTCACAGCTGACTTGCATTTTTTAATAAATGTGTGGCAAAAGGTGAATTTCCCAATCTTTTAAAAATTGCACAAATTACACCCATTCCTAAAATAACTTCTCCCAAATTCCCTAACGATTATAGGCCAATATCCATACTTCCAACTCTCTCCAAAGTTTTTG
>JGI24158J21664_10009607_pt1 | contig 12909 bp, 7 predicted proteins | sample Ectturendosymbi3_FD_21664 | JGI IMG/M metagenome (IMG submission 21664) | reverse complement strand
ACCACTTTTCTATCTTACAATCTCTTTGTTACTCGATCAAACGTCTCGAGAGTTGAAATGGTTGCAATAGATACACTGCTGAGCATCCAATTCTGCAAAAAGCGCTTTGGTGCTGATTACACAGGAAAATACAGTTCATAAATTCTGCATAAAGCGTTTTGGTGCTGATTACAAAGAAAAACATGCAGTTCGTAATATGCGAGTGTTTCGGCTGAAAATTTAAGATTGTTGGGCCTCTATGACCTTTCATGAAGTTCAGTCACAGCAGGATTTTGTAATATTTTAAATACACCACTTTTTTCCTTCCTGATGCAAGAATTCGACGGAATGCGTCTTTGCACTTCATGCGCTACTTCTTTGGCAAGATTGCCCCACCGATTTATACAGCACTTAGTATGCAGCTGTTGCCACAATCGCCTTATAAGATTTTGCATCGGTAACGGAAAATGATTTGCAAAGTAAATCACTTAAGGGTGGAATCCAGAGCGAAGCAGAGATAATTCAGGATTGTTCTGCAGGTAGAACATTGCATAGCGTGCGTTTATCACTTGCGAATTATTACTGTACGTGGACTGGCAGTGAATTTCACCACTTGACCGTTGTCGTAATACAAGTACAGTTAAGGACCGCGTGATCGTCTCGAATGCATAAATGTCAGAGAAAGTGGGCAAAGCGCGTTTCAAAACCTTTCAAATTTTCCAAAAAATGTGATAAATGGGAAAACGTTTGTCGTTCTTACCAGGACTCATATTTTCAAGCTGTTGCTTATTGTAGCCATTACCAATCAAAAAGATTTCATTGTTATTTCATGCAAATATGTCGGAACTCGTGTAGAAATGGTTAATGCGCAAGTATGTCGTTTTCCCAACTGCGCGCATAAAAAATCTTCAAGAAACAAAATTAGAACTACCCAATTCCCTGCAAGGCTGTTGAAAAATAGAAATTCTGGTGGCGATTAGCAGGTGAAACAAGATGACAAAACCAACGGCTTATGAAGAGTTCAAGGGTATGGATGTGCAGCATACAGCTATTGCGAAAAGCTGTACTGCCCATAACTTTTTTTACCAGTACCGGTACGGGCACTGGTGCTTGGAAATATCGATTGCTTACCTTCACGTATTGACGTTTCTTAAATTGGTGTTAGGGCTTGAATTGGACTCTCTAAAAAAAACTGTTTGTTTATGGTAACTCATTCTACAAATTTGAGTTGTGACGTGCAGGTTTGCGACAGAAGGCTCTGATGCGACATTATCAGTTTTGGCGACAAGATGGTACGACAGGTAAGGTTTTGTCTTCAAAAAAACAAGCAGCACAACTGCAATAGTCAAACATTACAGCCACATTTCTCTGGCTTTCAGTGGAAAGTACGTATGTCGTGCAATCAGTCCGCTAGGGGAAGCATCCTGTTCTGTTGATCTGTGTGTCGAGCCAGCTGATCATCAGGAGGTCGAATTTGAAGGCTCCCCGGTCTTTCTTGTCAGGACTGAACCTCGCGCAGCAAAACTTGGAGAAGCTGTAAATTTTAAGTGCACGATTGCTGGAACGCCTCAACCGAAGGTGAGTTTCACTCTGTTTAGATCGTTATTTATAGTCATCTAAAAATACAAACAAAAAGGAACTTCAGGGTGGATAGATCTGAGGTTAATGTTTTCTTATTCTCTTTGACGTTTAGTTTACGTAGAACAGAAACCTTGTTGTCGGCACTTGTTGGTGGTGAGCTTCAGGGCCGCAACCAGAGGGGAGGTAACCGGGAAATTGCCCCAACACCCGACATTTTTCAAAACACGTTTAGTTGTTAGGTAGAACATCAGCTTCCCCCTCCGAAAATATCAGCTGCTTGCGGCTCTGGTGAAGTTGATATCTGCCTGTGCTTCGCACGGACCCTATCGCATTACTCTCGCCATGATCAAGTATTTCTCGGAGTTCTTTGCAAATGACTTGGAGGGGTTAGGCCAAGACTCGAATTGCCTTCTAGATTCACGACTCGTAGAAAACCCAAAGGGATGTATGTATATCCCGACTATGGAACACAAAGGCAATAATGTCGAAATCTACGCCCCTACATGGCGATAGCATGCCATACTGAAGAGATTCAACACATACGTCCGTTTCAAAACTCGAAGCACACGTTAATTCCAAGAATTCTGCAGCATATCAGCAAACCTTGGGCTCGTGTAGCACTCAACACAAAAGAAATCTACTTCTGGGCTATCAGCTGGAGTATTTCAGAAACTATCACATTTTTGTGTTCTAGGTGGTCTGGAAACGAAACGACACATTGCTATCTGCTAGGGGAAACCCTGGATTTCGAATCACTTCTTCTCCAGGGGGCGCATACTGTTTAAACATCAGGCAGGTGCGTCATGGAGACGCTGGCAAATACACCTGCATAGCAGAGAACGACAGAGGGGTAGCGTTGTGTTCCGCTTTCTTGAGTATTGATGAAGGTAAGGAGAAGTATGGGGTTATGCAATGTCCGAGCAGAATGCAGGCCCGTAGCCACGGGGGCATTTGGGGGTGGTGCCCCCAAATTTTTTGTGCCCGCCCAAATTTTGTTGTGGCTGCTTTAAAGATATGATGAAAACAGAAATCTTGTCCCCCTAAAATGTATTTTACCCCAAACAAACTTACAACCTGGCTACGGGCCTGGCAGAATGTTCAGATTTGTTGGAATCAACAAGTGTTTGACTGAACACTGTCTATGGAAAGAAATCCTTTCTCAGCACAGAATCATACACTAAGATCTTACAGAGTATATATTTCGCCTACACAGCAGGCATCATCAGCTCTTATTCAAATAGTGTTTGACTGAATGTTTTTCTTTGCCACGGGCAAAGAGACTGAATGTTTTACTTTGCCACGGGAAAAGCACCTGCAACTTGTTTTAAGCAAACTTTACAATGTAAAACCAGTGCGAAATTTTCTTGACAATGTAAACTTTAGAATGTGAAGTCAGTGCGAAATTGTCTTTGTAGCTACTGTATTGTAAATAGCCTAGCCTAATAAATTGCCTCAGAGACTGTAGGGAAAGAAAACTTCATCTGCATTTAAATGCCTTTACTCGAACAGATCAAGAGTACGGCTTCCTCTCCGAATATGACGTGATTCCACTAGCACCAGTATTCGTCACCCGTCCCTACAGCGCCTCAGTACGTTCAGGGTTTACTGCCGCATTCCACTGCACAATCCACGGGGTGCCACAGCCAACGCTAACCTGGTTCAGAGGCAATGGAGAAAGGATTTGCTCTGGTGAACGCTATGCGGTAGGTTGCAAACGGCGGGTTTCACGTTGTTATTGTGAACTGTAACAGTGAGCTATTAAAAAAAATTTGGAAATACACCTTGTTTTACCAACTTTGTGTGCTTTCATCTATACTGCTTCCATTCAATATAAATATGTCCTTGTTTGTATCAATAAAAAGTTTAGCTCAAGTCAGCACAACCTGCAAGTCTACTTTACGCCAAAATATTTGCCATAATGATTTGAATAAAAACAAATATAGATTTTTTTATAAAAACAAATATAGATTATAGATTTCCACTTTCCCTAAAAAAAATTATCGTGCTACAAAAAAAGAAAGTATTGGGCCACAGGTGGTCTGCGGGCGCACCGTTTCCAATTGCACGGTTTACGCTGAAACTTTTGCCATGAATTTTGCAATGGTTGCAAACCACTATACTACCTCTCAAATATTCGCTATGACCCGAGCGGGAACCGAACTCACCCTATCAGTTTCGTAGGCGCATGCTCAACTCACTGCACCACTTTGCCGGTTGGCATTACTGTATAGTGTTTGCTTGAAATGAAATTTTTGCTTGAAATGAAATTTTAGCTGGTTTTCAAATAATTTTGAAAGTACAGCTCTTTGCTCTCTCCCTACTGCTGCAGCGCACTACTGTGCTACGTGTAGTGACTATGACATCAGTGACTTGCAGGTCGAGGATGTCCGATCGCATCATACACTGAGAATCGTAAAAGCTCAAAAGTCAGACCATGGATTTTACTTTTGCACAGCGTCGAACAGCGCAGGTACATGTTCTTTATCAGGAACGTTTCTTTGATGCTGGTCAGAAAGTACCGCATTACTAAAAACTAACACAAACACGACTGTTTTATGAAAATTGAAATTCATGCTAAACAAAATTGCTGCTCTGTGCAACTGATCTACTTGTGACGAAAGCAGAAGTTAACGCTGGATATTCCTCGTTCGAAATTCTTTACATGTTCCAAAAAAAGTTTCCTCGTTCAAAGCAATTGTTTTTCTGCGGGAAACTTTATTCTTGTATTTACGTGAATCATCTTGTGAGCTCGGAACTCTTTGGCATAAACCCCTACATTGAAATATTCAAAATAAAAGCACGTACAAAATATGGCGATTGAACATAAAGCAATGAAAAATGTATACTGCGCACCTTGCGTGGCCTTCTGTATTGGTTGATGCGCAGTTGTTACTACTACATAATCCCACACGGTGATTTACCCATCGCTATTATGGTTTGGCAGGCGAAGCATCATGCAGTATGAAGCTAGATGTAACCGTTCGGGAAAGTTCGGTTCCACCATCGGTAAAGTTCGGAGCAGAAGCAATGGCCCCCCAATTTGTTTCAAATCAAAATAAAACCGATTCGTGCAAGAAAAATAACTCTTCAAGGAAAGACATCACTATAACTGGCGGAAAAACTGTGAAGATAAGCCTCGTAGCAAAAGGCATTCCAAAACCGGAAGTGACATGGTACAAAGACGGAAAACAACTCCGCACCGGGAACAGGTGAAAAGGTTACAATTATGATGTAAGCGGTTTTGTGACCTGCTGCTCTGCAGCAGGGATTCCCAACCTTTTTGCGATCTCGTACCACTTGAGCATCCCGCATTGTCAATGCGTACCACTTCTTCCAGAACAACTAATTTGAACTTAGTTGATTCAGAAGAATAACATACATTAAAATAACAATAAAAGACCACAACTAAATTTAATGATGTTTTTGTTTACCTTCCACCAATTGGTCGATGCGTGGCGTAAATTTGCTAACAGTGCATCGAATGTCATAATGTAACGAAACAATAGTAATAGCAGGCTACAGGAAAATTTATTTATTTAGAAACAAAGCACGATACGTAAACTAGAAAGCAATGAATCCAGGTTTTTGTGAAAAACAGGAAGTTACTCGCGTACCACCTGAAAGACCTTCGCGTACCACTAGTGGTACGCGTACCACAGGTTGGGAACCCCTGCTCTATAGTATTTGGTTTTCCACTTTTTGCGAAAACTGCTCGTTACGACTCGTGACGTTGTAACGGTCTTCGCCTCGGTAAAACTAAATTTTGACATAAATATTTATTATATTTCACGCAATATGTTTAGAACGCGCTAATGAGCATGTTAGAAATTGAAACTCAAAGGTTACAATGCAATTTCAGGCATCTGCAGCGATATGTGTGAGTATTTCGAAGATGAGTAAGAACTAAGGACTATTTTCATTCGGACAGCAACACTTCTTTACAGTTAGGCTGAAGAATGTAGAAGATATTTCTACGTGTCTGCTGATTTCGCGTGACTTACATGAAAATTTATTAAAATGTGGGTTTATTGGAGAGTAGCAATTTTCGTAGTTAAAACTCCACGATGAAAGTAATTTGTGAAAAGTGAAAAAAACATGTATTGGAAATGTTACTTTCCGTCCGTGTATTTTTGTATTTCACTCCTCTTCGTTGACTATAGTTTTATATGTGAAATGTGAATGAAGATAAAGCACCATATCATTTTATGTACTATTTGGCTTTGTTTGAAAAGGCAACTACTGGTGGAAATGCTCCTACCGTTTCTCACAAAACTCTTTGTGGGGCGAAAATACCAAAAATATGCTGATTTCAACGCGCAACATTTCCAGTAGCCTCGACATAAACAATTAAGCAAGATTGGACAACCGAGCAAAATGTCAACAAAACTTTACAAAGTTTTCTGTGGTACTTCTGCTTAATTCTTTCGACATATGCCAGCGATACTAAACCACCGTTTACCACCTTAAACGATACGCTTGATTCCGATACGACCTTGCGCCCGTGCTCCTGGTTATATGAAATGACACACAGTCTTTTCTTTCTAGCTTGTGGTGGTCGCAGAAGCTGGTTTCACATTAAGAAGCTATAAGGTCAATGATTTTTCCCACTTTTAACCTTTAACCTTTAATACGTCATTGCTTCTTGTCTGAAGCGTGGCAGGTTTTAGGTAAATCAAAACATGCATTTCAAAATCACTGTTTGAGGTTACGTTTGCCAGCCACGTCTGGTTCGTGTCGTAAACCGCTGCCATGGGTCTTCATTACTGTTCATGAGAAAGAAGTTAAAATCACACAAGAAGCGAATTATCTGTTTCTGGTGAAGAGCCCTTGCAAACATCTCTCGACGAAGGATATTGACGTCACTGACTAGCATGTGGCAACGGTTCGGCTCTTGTCTCATGCCTTTTTCTCTGCTGGCAACTTCTCATCTGATTTCCGGGAAAATTTTCCTTCACGCCATCCCTCTCTCGTGCAGACAACGACAAAAAACATCGGGATGGTGTTGTTCTGCAATCGCCTCTCCTCTTCTGCTTTCCCCCGGCCTTCAGCCAACGGAGGCCTTATCTCCTGGACGCCAATGCCTCATGGAAAACGCTGGGACGCTCGACGTGCCTTCGTGCCGTTGTTCGTAGAAAAAAATCCCCTTTCATGAAACAGAATTATTCTGTAAAAATGAATCAGCCTTAAGCGTCAGCAACAGGTGCCGGAGAAACGACGTCGCATTTGCTGGAATACAGCCTTCTCCCAAAGACTTGTACCAGTGGCAGCTTTCAACAGAGCAACTCAGAGATTCGTACAGTAATTTATCAATTTGGTGCAGGCTAGAGTTGAAAGAAACCCGGTGAAGCAAACAAGGCAGTGGAGAACAGAGAATGTGCAGAGCGTGTGATCACTATCACTAAAAACACCCCTGATTAATTATTTCACTTGCTTGCTCGCACCACTGTCTTTTCTTAAATCTGATCAAACCAACTGTGGCATTTTCAGGGATACGATGATAATCATGTCTCGCATCAAGCTGCGTACAATCTCGTATTAAATGCTCTCTTATTGTCAAGCTTGATACCTCCTCTGATCATTGTTCTATCCCACAGGTTCAGGTTGCGTTGCGAGAACGACGTTCATCAGCTGCGAATTGCACGCGTTTGCAACGATGACGAGGGATTGTACACGGTGCTGGCCTGCAACGCAGGAGGATTGTTCACTACTCTTATACACGTCACTGTAAAAAGTAAATGGTCGATGAGCGAACAACAGGAAATAAAATTTGACATACGCTGCAGTTCTCTATCTATTCAAATTTGAACTTAAACAGTTTACTCCCCAAAAAAACAGTTTACTTCGTTAACTGTTTAAACAGTTTACTTCGTTTGTTTGTTCCGTCAAAATGACTTTATTTGTCTGCTCTAGACCCATGTTTGCAGAGCTATCTTTATGTTCAGGCGTTATGCTTCTTTCAAGTTGCAGGCCCTTCCATAGTACTGATAACATGTCTTTCAAACTTTTGATGAGTAAAACCAGGTAACAGCCTCCAAAAAGCTCGGAATTAAGGCCAATCTACACCGAGGAGTTGCCAGGAGTAGCCGCGCACGATTCTTTGTTTGTTTTGTTGCGTCGGGAAATCGGCACGGCAACTCCTGGGCGCAATAAAACAAACAAAGAATCGTGCGCGGCTACTCCTGGGAACTCCTCAGTGTAGATTGGCCTTCAATGAGGATCAAACGCTTGACCACAGACATACTAAGACGTCACTTTACGACTGAGCTATAAAACCAAGATGAGTAATGGTGAAGGTCAGAGACGATATATATCTCTGTGCGCTGAAACTCTATGTGCGCTAATATGTCGCAAGATTTCTAAAAAGATTATAAGACTCCTTTTGCCCTCATGGCACCGCATTTCATGTTTATGTTGGTTTTCTTTGTCTCTGATCGTGGCAGTAAGCTCGACGAGGTTAATCTTGTGCCTTTACATTTGTGTTAATGTTGTAATCGATTGATAACAAAACAAGTTCAAATTTTTAATAAACGCTACTGCTTCGAATTGCATGAGATATTGAGATTTTACTTGAAGCAATTTAATTGATACCACGCAGGCGGTAAAATGTGAAACACTGTGACGCGCTCCTATCTTCTTTCCTTTTGCGTAAGTTACGAAAACTACATTAATGTATTGGAACAAAGCTGCAAAAGAGCAACGTGATATACTTTGCGCTGTTTTTGATATATTACCGTCCTTTCTTAGTAGGAAGTATAAGCGTAGTCTATCGAGGTTTTGAAAAGCTAAATTATCACGCCAAATGATAGGAAACCTGACACACTCACCACTTCTGTGTGTCAGTTTCCACTCGCTACGGCTCGAAACATAACCTTTTTTTTTAAAGTTAATCCTTTCTAAACCGTCTCTCGTTTGCTCTTTGTTTCCATCTGATTCTTCTTGCATCTCAGGTAAGCCAGAACCCCCCTGTGTGTTTGCGGTCCCTCCAGACCCTGTGGTCGCCGTGCATCAAGGAACAGACGCGATCCTTCAGTGCAAACTACGCGAGAACGCTGCAGACCGTGTGGCCACTTGGTGGAAGGAGGACGTCCGGTTGTTCGAAGAAGGGAGAAAATATGAAATGTGGTCGGAAGGGTAAGGCTTTATTCCAAGCGCACGTCTTGCAAGTTTGTGTTTTGTTCAGAATGTTTTAACTCCGAGCACTCTTTGCGCTGTTGTCCAATGCAAATCGAAGTCGTCTGATATTTGCTGCAATATATACATGGGCATCGGAGGGGGAGGCAGGGGGGCCTTGGCCTCCCCCTGGTTTTGAAATTTGACATTTCATTATTACATTTTTAGCATAAAAGCTTTTTGCTTAGTTTCGAGAGGGAAAAATGAATTTTCCCCACTTTTGGCCCCTCCTGGCAAAACGTTTTGGCTACCTCTGGAAAAATTCACTGTTGCCCCCGCCCACCGGAAAAAAAATCCTTCCGACGCCCGTGCACATATTGTGTTGTTATTACACATCGTGTTGTTGATCGTGTCGTGTTGTTGCAGCAACCTTCGTCAGCTGATGGTAAAAGATGCCATTCCTGGAGATTCCGGAGAATACAAGTGCAAAGTCGACAACGAAGCTGTTTTGGCCAAACTCACAGTCCGTGCAAATGAAGGTTTGCAATGCAAGCTGAACTGTTACAAAAATATTTTCACCGAATCATATATTTTACAGATGTTTGGTGTCTTATGGTTCCAAGAAATAGGCCCCCTAATTTAATTAGCTTGTCTTTAAAAAAGTTTATACGATGAAAAACAGAATCCTCACCTTACCCAATTTAGGAGCTAACAAACAATTTTCGTAAGAAACCAAACCCATCAACTCGTATTTATTGAACTTAATCTTGAAGCAGAGAAGTGCATTGCAACAATATCTTTGGAATATGAACCTTCAATCTTGCAAACTGCCGTGTAACATTCTGACCTAGCGGCGAAAGCTCCAAGCACATTTCTGCGACAGAAAAGTGGTTACCTTGCGCAGAAATCCACGTTGACACATCATCTCCTTCTGAAGATGAGAAAAGTGATCAGATGGACACAAATCATGCTGAAGGTCACGAAGAGTCAAGTGAGAACAATGCGGCCCCGGCTGCTTTCATGCAAAGGAAACCTCCCGTGAAAATTCTCAACCTGCCTTCGCCTGCGACCATGGAAGTCCCCGAATGCGGTACTCTGATTCTGCAGCACACGCTGTCGCAAGATGTGCAAGGATGCACGTGGACACTGGACGGCAGACCACTCCACAACTCAGCAAGATGCAAGGTGATTCTGCGATCTTACGCAAATTAATTTTACACAAACCAAGAAAGTGAAAGCAAATCTTTCCAAATTGGCCAGCTTGCTTTACCTATGACGTACGCGGCATAATGTTCAATGCTTCCGCACTTTACTTCAATCTATTATTCAAACCAGGCTGTAGTTGATTTAGAGTATATTGTTGCTCATTATCTTTCTATAAAACTTGGCCGAAGCCTCTTTGTATTGGTTTTTAAAATAAAATTTTTGAGCAAACTGCCTCCAAAAAATTGTCGATTTCAAAATTTCCAGGGGCGTAACGAGAGGGGAAGAGGAACACAATTACCGGTGCCGAATCACTGCGGGGGGGTGCCGAAAATTCCCAAAATTCTCGTCAATACCGTACATTTACTCCCGAAAGACCTCAGGTTCAAATATTGGGGCCGGGCGCCATCTAACCTCGTTACCCCCCTGAAAATTGCACAAACACAGATTAACCTTTAACCTTTTGCCGAATTTCAATCTCAGATTACTGACAGGGGCGGCAAGCATGTTTTGATGTTGATGAACATGGCCCCAGATGATGCCGGGGATATCGTTTTCCGTGTTCCAGATACAAGCATATCCATCACTACCGCAGTGCATGTGCAAGGTGACTACAAAGCTAATATTCTTGCTTTTTACTAACTACAGTGGTTCTTACAAATTAAAGCATCGGCAGTTCTTAGCAGTTTCTTATTTGTTGTTTTTTATTAAGATAGGGGTAACAACGCGATCATGATTTGAAAATCGTTTCTAAATGAGCGGAACAAATAAACGGTACCCATCAGAGGTGAGCATGGACAGGATCAGGATCCGATATCCGGCAGGATATTGGCGATTTTGTTTGAAACAGGATTGGATTTGGATAATTGTTTTTGACGAAAATTGGATCAGGACAGGATCAGGATATTTGTTTGATTTCTATAACGAAATTTCCCTGAAAGTGATTCCAGATGTCACAAATGATGTTTTCTTGCTGTAGTTTTTATACTCATGCAAAAAATCAAAATGTTTTGTAGGTATGTGCTGCACTCATTATAATCAATGATAATTCGTTCTATTTTATCGTACATTTTGTCCCGGTGAAATAGTAGGCTACTTTATGTTGGTGGTATGCTGCTTTCTGCTTAGCATGTATGTGTTTGTAGGTCAGTGTTTTTCAACCTTTTTGCTGCAGCGGAACATACCGAAAACGTTTGTGTTGATGTGGAACCTCATGCAATGATCCCAGTCCAGGTATATATATTGCTACAACTGCATAGAACTGTGGTTGCGAATTTCTGTCCAGGCAATTTCGGTCTGTTTCGGCGGAACCCCGATTGAAAAACACTGTTGTATGTTAATAACAGCCTATATCAGTGTTTGAAACTACATTTCTGTTGCTTAGAATTTTGAACTTTCTTCTTCAAGTTTAACAAGCCTAATTGAGAACTGAATTACTGCAGTAACTTCAAAGCATCATCACATGGATCAGCCAGTTTAACATACAAAAGGGGTAATATCTCTCAAAGCTAGATTGTTTGAAAATGGCAATGCAATTTCATTTTGCAACACTGAGAGTAGATAACAGTTTAGACCATAACAAAACAATGTAGCCTACATAAAAACTGTCTTTTAGCAAAGCTTGACTGTATTAATGCTATGATTTAGCCTAACTATAGCTTTGTTATTTTCCCTTAATCCAGATGCTTAGGATGTTTGAATTATGCGTGTTAAAAATCATAAAGCAGTAGCTTCAGCTTAGGCCTTTTTATGTTTAGCAGTGCCTATTTTGCCGTCAGCAGCAAAAACCACTGCTAAACTTATTTTGCCGTTAGGTGAAGCTGATTGGTTGAAGTCTTTTGCAATGTGGCCTAAACCCCTAACCCAAAATGTAAACGTGCGTCTGGTTTTCAAAACTTGTTTAAAAAGTAAGCAAAAAGCGCTCCCATGAAAAGAGTCATCTCTACTAGCAAAGCCGAAGCAACAATGCTGAGAGCCGAAACAACGACCACTCGCACAGCAGGAATAGACACAATTCCCACTCGACCACGGTCTTCGTACTGCTAGTGTCACGGACTCAGTGTTATATGTGGACAAAGCTGGGATACACTTTGAATGGGAAAATAACGCCAGCAGAGCTTTTGCCTTCGGCGGAAAAATATACACTACTTTACTGCTTATCATGCTTTAATTCCGATTGTGAGTACACAACATGTGATGTTATTGTTATGGATTGGGTCACATAAATGAAAGGGTGTTTTTGTTTTGTATTGAGCCAGTGTCGTATTCGGATATGGATGGATACTAAATGTATGAAAATTTCGGATAAGGATGGGATATGGATACCCAAAAATGATTCGGATATGAATCATTAGTTAAAAAATTAATATTCGCTCACCTCTGATACCCAACCAGATCGTACCTGTCTTTCATTCCCTACGCCTCAGCAAGGATTTTCAATTTTCGCAAAAGTGTGTTGAAAAAAGTCAATTTGATGGAGTCTCAGCCCAAATATAGTAGGCATTATTACACTTTGTACTTCAAGCCCTGCCAGACGCTCCGCCCACTCCAAAAATAGCAACAGTCGATGACGAGGATCTACTTGTTTCCTGGGAAGTGGATGACGCCATCGATACCAATTATATAATTGAAGTTTATTCCCAGAAGAACAAAAAGTGGACCGAGGTAATTTTGTGACAGGGGTGGCTTAAATGGTGGGTTCAGCTAACTTTCTTATCTAAATTGAGCAAAATCAAATTGAACAAAAAACAATGTTTGTCGAAGTTAGCTAAATAAGTGCCGCCGTCAAGAAAACTCAACGTGGTTAGTTTTGCTGCTGTGTGTAAAAAGTCGCTAAATCTTTTGTCAGCAAGTCTAATTTCACTTTCTAGAAGTTGCTAGCAGTGGCGGATCCAAGGGGGGGGGTCGATTGGGGCTATCGCTCCCCCTAAAACCCTACGAAAGTAACTTTATTCACCATGATTTTGTACAATTTCGAAAAAGCATTCGCAATTTAAGGCAATTTTGCCGTCCATTGTTTTGTCACAGCAGTGTTGT
>JGI24158J21664_10009605_pt1 | contig 12911 bp, 8 predicted proteins | sample Ectturendosymbi3_FD_21664 | JGI IMG/M metagenome (IMG submission 21664) | reverse complement strand
CCCCAACCAAAAAAATTTTTTTCGAGTGCAATCTACTAGACTGGCCGATCCGTTTGAGCCCTTGAACAGCTCTCTAGCGCAATCGGCAGAGGAGCTAGGGCATTAGTAAGGCAACCAAAAACTGCTGTTTTTTAGGCCGAAGTTGAAGTACGAATATATTGTACGCCGGTTCTCAAAGTGTTAAGAACCACTGGGTTAAAAGGTTCTAGCAAGCCAGAGGGATGACATAATGGAAGTTCGTTTGACCAAGCACTCCAGCCTACAGTATAATTTACAAGATGTGGATGCACTTAAATTGTAAATCTAATTGTTTAAATGAATTGAGCCTCGTCAGTGCCCAAAGTTACTTTGTATCATTCTTTTTTAGTGCAATTTCAATTGCCAACATGCTTCAGGAGCAGCTAATGAAATAATACATATAGCGTTGCTCCATTTTATATTCATTACTTGAATAACCCTGTGAAGCTTGAAATTTGACTCAGGCCTTACATTTTTGAGTAATTCCATCAACACTTGAAAAGTTGAAAGATCTGTGCCTACATTTTGAAAACCTAACAGTTTCCTGTGAAGTCAAAAGATTTTTGTGGTGGTAATTGCTCATGTGAAACCAAAGAATAGAGACTGAAATTAATTTAAAGCAAAAATAAAGTGTTATCTCTTATTAGACAACTATAACAATGTGTTGACTGAGCTCTTGTTTAACTTGTATACCCTTTTTGAATACACTGTACAGCCATAAGTGATTAATTTTTGTTATAAAACAACTATATTTTGGCTAGATCAGCAATTCCCACCAATCTTTTTAAAACCATCACTCTTTTTGTGATTGGTATAGTTTTGACCCTGATCACCCTGCTAACAATAGCAAAAGTGTGTTGACTGCAGTTTGATTAATACTGCATTGCATTCTACACAATTTGGCATTTCCCCAATATCTGTGATTTCACCAGCAGCTTTGCTTCGTTAGTAATATTGCAATCAGTTAATTGCACCAATAGTCATAAAGGCATCTAGTTTGGATGCAGCTCACAAATAAATACATATTTTATTGGTGACTTATCTCTGTAAGAATACACCGTTTACTTAGCTGGCACAATAATGTTTTGATTTTCAGCATTTAGTTTTTCACCTTTTCGAAGGGCTCTAAAGATAGGGATTTTTGCCTAGTTTATTTAAAAAATATGGTTCAAATGGTCATTTAAATGTTTTTCTCAGACCCTGATTACATCACCCAAAAATCTCCTAATATCCCCCAGTTGTGACGGGAAATTTTAATATTAACAAGAACCTCAAGAATGCAGAAACGTATCATCTAAGGCTATGGCCATCTGCAATAAGAGTTGAGAAAAACCTGGGTTTTTTCAAAAAAAACAACTCACCTGGGTTTTTTGTTTTTTTGAAAAAAAACTGTTTTTTTTCTTTTTTTAAAAAGAAACAAGATTTTGTTCTTTTTTCAAAGAAAACGGAAAAATCCCATTCTGAATTGTTTTTATTACATCATGCAATATCACTATTTTCAGAATTACACAATAATAACTTCTTATACCTATTGTGGCATTCAAAATTGAAGGTAAAGAAACGTCCTCCATCTTTGTTTTTGCAAAGTGTTGTTGGTCAGTTCACTTCTAAGTGGTGTATAAAGCTTGGCAAGCATGCGCACAGCAAACAGAGAAAAACCACTCCCACACAAACTCTGCTGCTTCACGTCATGTTTATGTGCATACCCTGCTAGTTCAGCATCTATAGAGCGTATTTTTTCATATATGATTTGGTATGGTCCAAAATCAGAAAAAGTTTAGATGCAGAGAAGGCAAAAAAATTGGTTGCAATATGCCGAGTGTGCAGAGCTGCAGAAGATAACCATTAAAATTTACTCAAACTCTTCCGTTTATACTTATCTTTTTTTCAAGTCCTTCAATTTTTGTTGCTGTTCGTTTTGTTTGATTTGAAAAAAACTACGGTTGACTGTATGACTGTACAAGTGTCCTCTTTGTTTTATTTTTTACTTATTAGTGTTGCAACCTCTCTGTTGGCGTTGTGTTAAATGTGTAATTCACCACGAACGGGATGCGCGTAAAGAACAACACCACGTATATGTGGCGTGAACAAGCAATAATAGAGTGATCTCGTTGGGTAAACTCTGTTGTTGCTTGCTGCCACAGTGCAAAGCTTTGTGCACATGCTGCTCAGGCTTTCCGATCACAACAAAATGGTGCTGTGACAGGATGTGAAAGCGGTGCGGGGTTCACCCTTCACAAAAAGAACGTGCGGTTCGTTGTAAAAAAGGAGGGGATGTTGTTGCAACATCTCCATTGGCGTTGCGTTAAATCTGTGATTCACCACGAACGAGATGCGCGTGAAGAACAACACATATATGTGGCGTTAACAAGCAATAACAGAGTGATCTGATAGAGTGAACTCTATTGTTGCTTGCTGCCACAGTGCGAAGCTTTGCGCACATGCCGCTTGGGCTTTCTGATCGCAACGTTAGTAGATTTTTCAAAGGAAAAGTAAAGAGTGTTTTTTGGTGGGTTTTACTGATATTTTTAAGTGGGCTTTAAAAAAAAAACAGGTGTTTTTTTTGGGTCGGATTTTTTTACAACAACCCTGTCTGCAATGCAGTAATATTTGGTCTACTGATGTCCAGATGACAGTGTTGTGTATTGCCATTATTCTGGGCTATGTTGTGTGCTGCAAATCAAAACGTTTTTTGTAAATATCTTATTTTTTTCATTGTTGAAGTGCAGGCCACATGAAACGACTTTGCAGGCCTTAGTTTGTAGACCTGCTCTACTACAACATCCTCACCTGCACTTTTAACAACAAAAATATTTAAGCTAAGAATGAAATTCAGAAGTTTTACTACTTCAGATACAAAACAGTAATGCAACAACCAATGATTTATAACGGCAAGTATACTGGACGATTTGTGTGATTTTTTCTGACAATGAAAGATTTGTCTTTAGAAATGTTCAAAATGGTTTCAATGAAGTCATTGGTTGTGGTGCTATTGTCCCTTGTGACATTTTTGCTAGTTTGACTTGCGCTCCATTGCCACTCCAGCAGACATCTAGTTTAAACATCGAAAATTGTGTCGCTCATTGGGTTTTATTATCAGTTCGATAAGGTACATATCGAACTGACAAACTTACCATATAAAACATGCTAAGCAGAATAAATTTGGCTGGTTAATGGAATACTGTCTTGAATGAATGAACATAAAAGAACTAATGAGTATTTGTTCACTTTTTTCTGGCCACATGTGCACAATATTCATAACTTTTGATATTGGTAGCAGCGTAGAAGAGAAGTAATGTTTTTGTAATTTTTAGATTTTCAAGACAGGATGGTTTCAGCATAAAGGGTTATGTCATGACATCCTGATAGGCTTGCTGGTTTCATGCCTGAATACAAAGAGCGTGTGAGTACTTTAACCACTCTTTATTGTTCAGGCAAATCGAGAAAAGATGACGCAGATTATGTTTGAAACTTTTAATGCTCCTGCCATGTATGTTGCCATCCAAGCGGTTTTATCACTTTATGCATCTGGAAGAACCACAGGTACAAATTAGAATCATAAAGTTACTGCTTCAAAAATATTGTTTCAAAATTTGTCAGTAACTAGTAATATTTGTTTGTCAAAATTCTTATTTTTTTTAGGGATTGTATTGGATAGCGGAGATGGTGTGTCACACACTGTGCCAATTTATGAAGGTTATGCTCTTCCACATGCTATTTTGCGACAGGACTTGGCTGGTCGCGATTTGACAGACTATTTAATGAAAATTTTAACTGAAAGAGGCTACTCTTTTACAACTACAGGTGAAATAACTATTGCTTGGTTGTAGCAAAGTTCTCTGTCATTTTTTGTATACTTGATAATTTGGATTTTAGCAATGTCTTTTGTAACCAGCCACTTAAGTGTATTGCATTGTTAGACGCACACGTACAGCTAAGTTTTGTAAATAGCCTATAATTCTGCATCAAGATTCATTGATATCTAGCATTGCTGTAGTATCTTTAGTCATACTCATTTTCAGGCACTGACTAAATTTGTGACATTTTTCTGCAAACTTTGCTCTATTCCTTTCTGCTATAAAGTATTTACATTTAACCCAGATGCTAATTTGTCTGTTGCATAACACACACAATTTCTATAAATTCCTTTGAGCCATTTACACAATACTATGTTTATTATATAGCTTAAAAAACTAGGATGTTGCCTGTAATGTCTATTCAATCACCCAAGTTCAACAGTCCTGAGCATGACGCCCACCTGCAATAACTGATGAGGTACTGGAGTTCCTCAGCTTTGTAGAAATTTGATTATTTATTTGGTCGGCATTGTTCCCAGGTTCACTCCGACTCGGAGTGTTGACACCTTGCAGGGTTCCAGCTATAGCTTTGATAGTCTTTCAAGGGCAGACTGAGCTTTTCAGCCATGCAAGGCAATCAGTATAGGACAGAGTGTTCAAACTTATTCAAAAATGCTAAATTTGATCCGCTGGCCAGCAGTGTCAGGTTAGTGCCAGTGTTCACTGGAGCAGGTGGGCATAGTACAAGCATTTTGCTCTGGGTTTGAAGCTGGAACACTTCTTTGAAAGGACTTTCATGTTCATATTCGCTCTCAGCACATCAAAGCACAACGGGAAACGTTTCAGATGGCGAGAAACCGCTGCCGCTCTGACACATGAAGCGTAATCCAGGCTTTAATGGGGCTTATACGATACAATTTGAAACCAAGGCTTCGGATCAAGTGACATGTGTCCACGAGCTGCATTTGGTACGCGGGCCGCACTTTGGACACCCGTGATCTTAGGGATACGAAGTGTGGTTTACTAATGACTGAGTGACTTGTAACCCTTGCCAGTGCTCGCTTTGAAAAAGTTGATAAACCGTTTATTCTCTCACGTAGATGTTCTGCCACACTTCATCGAGATGATTTCCTTTACTACTGAACTAGCTGAACTTGAAAATTACGGGGCGTTTTTTGACAAAAGGTGGTGATTTCGTATTAATGAAAGCTTTCGCAACTTCCGCTCGACCTTGTTTACGAGCACAACATGTATCTACTGCTAATAGGTGAACACACCAAATTCCATGCCTGAAGTTTAGCACGACTAAATTGAACCCTCTAGATCCCATGCATTCACTCATTTTCACACCCGCTTTTTCTCTGAGCAGGTTCACAGGGCAGCAGCCCCAAAAGGACTCGAAATACCTAATGGTTTTCAGAAACCTCTGACAAACCTACACGGGACCAAGCCAGGTGGGGGATGTAATCACTAGGGCAAGTTTTTGTTGCAGTAAAAAAGTGAGAAAGTTGCATTTATTTTCAAGGAAAGTTGCTTTATGCGCACATTTGACTGCGAAAGACATGACACAACCTATTTTCGTTTGCGCGGACTTGACCAAAAGCCAAGATTTTCCACACTTCCACATTCAATTGAGTTCGCGCACTGTCGTACTTGGCTGGGGTTGTAAAACTGCTAGCTTGCAAACCAAGTGTTTCGTCATAGATAACATTGAGACGCAGCTAATCCGTCATATAGCTCTTTTTCATGCAATCAAAGAGTATAGAACTAAACTGAAATAGTTTTGTAGTATTTTTTTTAATTACACTTTTACATTTTGCGTAATACTTGTTAAAAATTGCAGTAAAAAGTTGCACGCAAAAATTGAAAAACTTGCAATATAAAATTCCTGGAAACAGCTCCAAACATTGAACCACATATATTTTGAGTATTTAGGAAGCTGTAAAAAAAGTTGCAAAAACTTGCCCTAGTAATCACACTACCTGATGCTTGATTGACCTCTGGGCCGCTTTCCCGTTTGTGCAGCCAGCAGAATGTGTCTCACCAAATATCCCGGGGGCATTGGTTCACGAGGCCGAACAACTATCGTAGTTGGGATTTCTCTATTTGGAGAAGCGGTTTTGCATTTAAGGCTTTATTAACTTAATAGCTATCCACTTTTTTTAACGAAACGTTAACTCTTCACAAAGATCCCATCTGTGCCGCTTGTACTTAGGATAGTATTATTTCAGTCATTACCGAAGATTCATCAACATAGATGAGAATTGACTTAAGTCCGATTTAAAAACTGGCTTTTGATCCGTTTTGTGGCTACAGAGCGATAAAGCTCATGCAGAACTGCATTAGCCTCATCAATTGCTGTGATGATCTCCTTGTTCTGCCTTTTCGTATAGATTATAACGAGGAGTGGTGACAACACACACCCTTGTCGGAGTCCAACACCAAAGTCTGCGAATAGCTGTGAATTAATGCCATCAAAATATGCACAACTTCTCAGCAAGAATACAATGACTTGACGGCCAGTCCGTCAACAACGTGTTCTCACAGAGCTCCTCAACTGCCAGGAATATCTCCCTCACTCTTGAGCAAAACAACAAATGGTCTTTGGTAGATGTAGCCATATTAGATCTTTTTCCATGGAGACGTGTGATGTTTTGCCAAAATACTGTTGACTTGCCAATAATTGGAGTCCAGTTTGTTTATGTCCGAAATTCTCCCAAGATCGCATTTTGGGCTTTTTGCCACGATGGCTCAGCGTACCGCGAATAGTTGTTGAGCTGATTTTATTTGGCGATAATTAATATTCAGCAAGAAAAAACACAAATTAGTGCAAGGACGCCAGGGCATTGAAGGAACCGGAAGGTTATCGAGTCGATACCCCTCAACAGTTAAATTAGCATTGTTACTGTCTAGTTTCAACTCGTGGTGTTGCATATATGTGGGAAGAAGCTGCTAGATGATCAACAACGAAGGTTCGGCTCTGTTCTGCAACCAGGCCATGTAGGCTCTTCACATTTTTGACCTGTTCCACCACGGGGTACTTTTTGCCATTAATCGCCACGCCGAGTCGTTTGGGTTCAGCACATGAAGCTGCTGCTGCCACTTCACCTCTGCATCCGCTGTGCATTCCGGGAGCTCTCGAAACAAGAGCGATACGCTTTCTACGTAGGTGTTTCTGACATCCTTGTCCGTCAGGGTTTCTCATTTTATCCAGCAAGACCTCGTTCTGCACGTTCTTGCGGGCCCTGTTGGCTTTCCGAGACGTAAGTTGCAGACCACAAGGTGGTGATCGGAAGACAGTTACGAACTCTTTTTGACACGAACGTCCAACACTGATTGCAACAAGTCAGCTGTAAATATGCAGAAATAAATGACTAGGGTTGACCGAACGAATCTTTGCACCAGGTGTGCTTGTGCACATTTCTGTGTTGGAAGAAAGTGTTGATACTGAATAGGCGTTGTTGCAGCAGGAGCTTTCAACGGTTCAACAACTTCAACGTTAACATACACACCCTCCTTAGTGGGATCCATTCATCAACACAATTTGCCAGCTGAGTGCTTACAAGTATCTCCACCACAACCTGGGAAGACTTTGCAGGTTCAGCGCCGGGGTAAGAGTTTAGAGTAGAGCCACGACGCTTACTCAAAGAAAAGCCGACAACATCCAATGAATATCTTTAGATTCCTTGACCAGTTTGCGCTCTTTTCCTGTAGGTAAAGTGATGTTCCAGTTTCCAATCAGTAGCCGATGGCAAGATTGCCGGTTATGTGTGGTTTTCTAGTCTTGCCTCCGCAGACGAATCACTGGTGCAGAAAGGCGGCTTTGCTTGTGGAAAACTGTCGTGAAATTTTCTAACGGACTTATCTGCCTCAGTCCCGAGTGCATTCCGTGATCACGACCGATGCGCGATGGGTTTGATTAATTTTACGCATTGCAAGTTTGCAGCTGCCGCAATTATACCGTTGGACACACTGGTCGCGCTATTTGCACAGCAACTTCTGCGATGTCAGGAAGTACCACGGGAAAGTGTTGCTGCAGGTCCAGAAGAGAAGTTTAGGGAATGGTAGAAGTTACTCTCATTCTCAGAAATATGTTTAACCCTTTACACCATTAATATAGTGCCTCCTAAACACAATTGCTTCTTATGCAATGCAATGAAGATGCGTTTTGATGTTTTTTAAGTAATTATCAGCTGCTATGTATAAAGGGGTCGTGGGCAACAGCGGACCCCACATGTTAAAATATATATGAAAAAGCAATGACACAGCGTTGTCATGAGCAAAGTACAGTGAAAAATAGCCAGTTTTTATGTGTAAGGTAATTTTTGGCTTAACACTGCTTATTCGCTTCATTCAAAAGTGTGCAGAATAATTACGCTATTGAAAAAAAACGTACGAATTGCCGTGCACTTGAAAGGTATAGGATTTAGATTAAGTGACGTATTGAACTGCTTATGATCGTGAGCAGTGGATAAAAGATGTTGCTGCGCGTGAGGAAAGGTGAATGTTAGAAACATGTGAAAGCACGATTGGTGGATTAAGGTCACAATGCCGTCCGCTTTGGATTTTGCAGCTGAACGCGAGATAGTTCGAGACATCAAAGAGAAGTTATGCTACGTTGCGCTGGATTACGATCAAGAGCTAGCAACTGCAGCCACAAGCAGCTCTCTGGAAAAGAGTTATGAGTTGCCAGACGGGCAGGTGTGAAGTGCAGTTACGTGATTCGCTATTGGTCATGGCTTTGTAGAATTAAGAGTGATAAAGATCAGCATATCTGCATGTTAGAAGCAAACTTTGCTGTGTTCTGTCGTATTCTGCTGAAAATTTCGCTGTGTACAATGTGCTGCTCTGAAAATTTTCCGACGTGATGGAATTCGACCACAACAGATGGGAGGTATATTTACAAATAAAGAAGATGTATACTGATGGTTGCTTTGAAAACTGCTAAGATTGTCGTCATAAAATTTAATTGAATGAGTTGGCGAAGAACTTATACCGTATTTATTCGATTGTATTAAGCCGTGGCTTACAAAGTTTTTTCAGCATTTCGTGCGGCTTGCAATCACGGGCGGCTTACATTTTTTTCTTGACCATGTGGAAAAGTATTGATGACGCTAAGCCTTTCCTTGGGTACGTTTTGTCGACAAAACTCGCTTTGCATTCTCTTCCTTCTCTTCAGCATCACATGCACACTCGTCACAGGAGATATTGTGATGAATAGAAGGCAGTTGTGGTCTATGCATCAATACCAGGCTTGCAAATTGAACGCGAAATGTGCTAGTACGCGAAAGTATCTCAGAGGGTCAGGTAACCTATATTTAAGGGTGGCTAACAATCGAATAAATCTGGTAAATAGACGATAGCCGAAAGAAACCTCAGCATATTTGAATACGATGGGCCACGTGGCAAAACGCCGACGATTTTTACGATGAACACTGAGTAGCGGTGCGTGCAGCGTTAACATGGAAGTTTTCAAAACCCTTCAACGGGTGGTGTCGTTGGCCGCGGTGCTCGTGCTCGGTGATGAGTTTGTCACAGTGTGGCTTCCTTTTCGATTTTCAGTGTAGAAACCATTTGCATGTTAAACATGCTTTTCCGCGTGTTAGGTGTGAGTAAAGATATGATGTCTGAAAACAAAGTCAAATCGTCTTTCGAACGAGATAGATTTGAATATAGTGAATCGAAAATATTGCTTGGTAAGCACATTCGGTTGAGACATCAAGAAGAAAATCCTTGTAATTATCGTTCAAGCCTAAAAAAAGTTTTCGAAAAAACGCCCAGCAAGAAGGCAAAGTGAGACACATGTTCCTCTTAGCCGTAGTGTTTCGAAAAAATTTTTCGATTTTCAGTTTTATTCTGTTCCGCTCAGAACACTGCTGGTTGTTGACGTAGGTAGGCGTTGCTGCGGCACGACGGTTGCTGTGCTCGTCGCAGTTTACGCTCATTCATTGATAGCACTGCGGTTCCGTTTCGCATCGTGCCCAGACGTCACACATTTAATCATGTTTTGCGTGATCTGCTTACGTGTTTCCTAGCCTAGGTCAACAAAAACTGAAATGGACCGTCCGTTTAGTCTGTGCTTTACGTTCACTTGCTCAAGCAATAACAAGGCAGGCCTAATTCTGTTCATTTGACCAAGTTTTTCATTGCTTGTAGTGCGATTTTCCCTATCGTATGTCATACAGAAATACGCAAGATATTTTTACATTTTTATAGAAAGAACCAACATTTCCAATGACGTTTTTCAATTAACATTTTCTCTTTTCTTTTCTGATATTCTGATATTTCCTTAGCCCTTGCTTGCATTAGCTTCAGTGCTCGCTTGTGAAGCAAGTTGTTTACGCGTTGCCGTAAACACAAGCAGCGAAAACATTTTTTGTAGGTGCGCTGCACGTTTAGTCATAAATAAAGTGATCACATTGATCTAGATAATGCAACGAAGCAACAATAGGAATAAGTTGAGAGGCACCGTAAGCATGTGTTGAACGCTTTCTGGTTCGTCGTAAAAAATACGTTGATTCAAAAGCACCACGTAGGTTGCTGAACTGTAGTTCATGTTAGGTTTTCAAACAACAGCGTTTAGAAAGTTGTGTCGTATGCAATGCGGACGCGGAGCCGCTGGCCAATAATCGATTTCTCCAATAATCGAAGCATCCAATAATCGATTACTGCAAGCATACCAGATAAGCACAGTAGTTTCCAAACATTTCCTGCCTATCAAACCTTTCATGTGTTCATTTTTCGTACCTCATCTAATCGAAACACTATGAAGGTGTACTTAGACCAGCTCTCATCCTGTGTTTGCCCATTCCAAAGGCCACACATGGCCTCAATACCTGTGTGCGACTGAACAGCTAACACGCGGCAATCGTTCAGTCTCTGAGTTTGATGATCGCCTCGTATCGATGTTGATAATGATACAGTTGGTAAAGTTATTATTTCACGTTATAACGGCAAATTACAACGAAACAAAAGAAGATACTTGTTTATGTTATTCTTTTAAAGATGATAAGCAGGTTGCCATTGGCCGATATTTCACGGAATGGTCAAAAACGACGTTTCATTTAGTAAAATTAGAACTAACTTTTCATTATTTTGCTGCAGTTACAAAGTTGTAAATTTTTGTTTCAACAAACACACTGCTTACCTTGAAAGTGAACAAGCGCACTCTCATATTCTTTTCATCAAGCGTAAGTTAATCGATGTTTTTTCTTGATGAAAACGAATTTCTTAGCTAAATATCAAAGAGCAAGACATTGCTATGTGACCAGAAAAGAACCAAGCCATTTGTTTCCATTGCAGTGTCAAAATCCATGCAGCTGGCAGTGGCAAATCATGCTTTTATAGAGTATAAATCTGAATAAATTGGGAATTATGCATCAAACAAATCTGAATGAAATCAAAATTGCGCACGTGGCAATTTTATATCTGCCATGCGTCAGTTCGGGAGAAATTTCTTTATTTTTTTCACTATTCACTGTCTCAAGCAAAAAATGGAAATGCGTGTTTTTGAAATTATGCATGTGGTAACTCCTGTTAGTAACATAATACATGAGACAACTTCTTGAATGAAATGGCGTTGCCATAACATTACGAGAGTGCTTTTTAGGTGGGGGATGAGATGAAAATCGCTTCCCCTAAAAGCTTGTGGGGCTGTACCGTCTGTAATTTTGCGGAATTTCCGCAATTGCCACCTAAAAATGTACGCAGAATCTTTTTTTTTATGCAGAATCGTCAATTCAGAATCAATTGCCACCTAAAAATTTTACGCAGAATCGTCAGCGCCTCGGCGTTTTCAAAGCATTAATATCAGCATTTTATTCAGCCACTGCCTTTTCTGACTTAAAATTTCTTATTCGCCTGATTTTCACAAAATTTACAACGTTAGGGGGCATTCGACCCAACACCCCCCAGTTCATTCACCTACCGGGATTTTCCGGAAGTCTGCCCATGGACGCTTATTTTAGGTGGTCGTTTATATGGTGCTAATATTTGAGTTGAGTACCGGCATTATTTGTACCTGTCACCTTACACGGTACGTCCAACGTTATACTGAGTTTGAATACTATTGGTAGTTGTCACCTTACACCAGTGGTCGGCAAACTTTTTTTATCGCGGCCCAGGTCACCTTTTCAATAGCTATTGAAGACCCACTACATTTGAAGCCACTAGAACAAAACGAATCAGACACAGGCAATATACACCTGCCATATAACAGCCCGGGCGGTTAATTGGTTCACGTCTTATTTTCCCAACTTGTCTTTTTTCAAATTAACGGCCCAGGGCGGACTTCCGCAAAACCCCGGTATAGACATGGAGTTAAGGTACTACCGGAGCAAATTGCTTAGTGATTGATTATCATTTCTTGATTGTCATCAAAACCACAGTTCTGCATGCGTTTTCATCAATGGCATGTTATGCATTTTCAGTGCCATATTACTATGACATTTTTGGAATAACACTTCTGCGGCCACCTCTTTATTTTTTACTCCTTGATGCACAAAAGTCATTTTATAAGGGACCGGCTTTGCGTAATTTAACGAAAGTTATATGTGGTTTGGCACGGAATAGTTAAGACTCGTGTGTCCATAAATCGGAACTAGAGTTATTTTCTTATCGCTGCTATCATCTTTACGCTGTGGTGATATTTCAACAGGATTTAATTATATTACTTAATCCACTTTTTGTTACCTGGCAGGGTTGCGAAAAACCAGTTTTTTTTCAAAAAAAGCAACCCGCCTGTTTTTTTTGTTTTTTTTTATAAAAACCCGTTTTTTTGTTGTTTTTTTTTTAAGAAACAAGATTTTGTTCTTTTTTTAAGGAAAATGGAAAGCCTTATTCTTAATTGTTTTTGTTGCATCATGCAATATCATTAGTTTCAGAATTACACAATAATAACTTGTTATACCTATTATGCCATTCAAATTTGAGGGTAAAGAAATGTACCCCATCTTTGATTTTGAAATTTTTGGTCAATTCCATTCAAAGTGGTAAAGCTTGGCAAGAATGCGCACAGCAAACAAAGAAAAACCATTTCCACACAAACTCTGCAGTTTCATGTCAAGTTTATCTGCATGCCCTGCTAGTTCAGCATCT
>JGI24158J21664_10009604_pt1 | contig 12912 bp, 8 predicted proteins | sample Ectturendosymbi3_FD_21664 | JGI IMG/M metagenome (IMG submission 21664) | reverse complement strand
CTCCGGCTCCTGTTCCGACTCGAACCTAAAATGCAAACTCCGGCAGGAGTCCACTCCGGAACTCTGGCTCCGTGATCATCTCTGACATGAGCGGAGAAATTCCCGCGCAAAGCCACGTGCGATTCGGCGTTTTTTTTTCGAAAATCCCCAAAAGCAGCCGGACGCCAAAGTGTACCATGTGTGCCTGTTAACAGCACAGATGAGGAATGATTGTGGTTGTTTTGTTTTTCGCATGTCATGCAACAACACGAGATTTTCACTTGAATATAATTTCCGCTATATAGTCTTCCTCGGTACTTTATGATGTAAAATTTTGACGCAATTTTTTGTACTTTTCAGCCGAATGGACCTTTCATCAATAGTAAGCCGTTGGATTATCAGGTATTATCATGATAAGTAATATGTGTGTTATACTGGAATGATTGATATTTCAATCTCGCGAATGTTGCAGTATGAAAGCATTTTAGTATTACCCACAATTAAATCACATCAATGAATTAACCTAAAATCGAATTAGAAAGTCGCTGTGCTTTGTGGTCATTACCTGGTACATTGCATCTGCTGTTTTGCGCTATGCTCACACTTTGACTGTGTCGGTATTTAAGTGCTTCCCGTTGTTTCAAAAACGAAGATGAGTTGTTTCTGTCAAATGACTTTTAATAGATGTAACCAACCCAGCAACACAGCAAAAGCACGGAATGGCTGTCAAGCATCTTCATGAGAAAAGGACTTCCTGTTACTTTACATGAAAATGATTTTCTTTGTGTTTTTCGACTAATCCTATACCGTAAATCAATAATTTTGGTTATTCATTTTGTGTGGTTGCAATGACCGACATCAGCTTAATGACCACAATGTCACTGCATTTGGTTTTCATTTGGCTATTTTTCACTATCAAAATGACGGAGTCATAATCATGCAAACACTTATTTCCAACGTAGTGAAACTGGCAAGCCTGGAAAAGTCCCTGTAAAAATTAGCAGCAAACAACATTGATGCTTACGCGAAATCATTTTGGACGTATCGAAATAAATATATTTTGGAAGTGCCGTTTTCATACTTCGCTTTCAGTCTAATTTTTTTCATGTCATTCAATAAATTTTAGCTGACAGTAAAAACAGGCCTTTCAACAAAATCTTGCGTGATTTTGCTTAAAACACTTAGCTTTTATATTTTACCTTTTATTGCCTGTTGATTTTTTATTCTAAACTAATTTGGTTCTTAAAAAATCAAATACAATCAGTCTGGTAAGATTTCAACCGAATAAAATCCTTCGTGACAGTTATGCATCTGGTAATTTAAAAAACTAGGAAGCATTGCATGTTGGCAAAAAAAATTTTTTTTTTCAAATATTCGTATTTGGGCGTAAATCGCACTGCTATTTATGGTAGTTCTCATGCAGCAAATTTTACAAAACTAGGAACAGGCAACGCTATTTACTGTGCACTGTCCCTATAAGGGAAACCTTCAAGTATAACCATTAAAATGCAGTAAATTGATAGAAAACTTTATATTTTCATCAAATACTACATTTAAACTGCACAAATCTCTCAAGCTCTCTAGGTTCCACAAAACTGTATTAAAGTAAAATTTATGCAAATTTTACATCTAGAAATTTCTGATTTTTTAGGTTTCAAATGAATTTGTTTTCATATTTGCTAATAACAACTCTTTTAGTTTGTTTTGCACGATATTTTAAGTCAACAGACATACTTTACGTCAAAAATATTCAAAGTGTGCTCATTTGCTTCCGATACACTGCGTAACACTTATTTTCATCCGATACACTGCGTAAAACGCCTCTCTGCAATAGACATACTCACTACTTTTTGAGTCACATTGCATGAGTACAGTAATCCATGACAAATCAACAAACTCAAGTATGCCAAGTAAGAAAAACAATCATGAAATGAAAGCGGATAACCAAAGTAACGTCTGCAATCGACGTTTGTTGGTTAACATTGCAATCGACTGTTTAGCTTTTCTATCCATCCACATATCCGCTGTAAAATTCGTTTTGAAAACCGACCTAATCCTCCAAGATTTAATACAGGCGTTAGCTTTCAGAGTTGTTTTATGTGTTAGTTCTTTGAAAGCAACATTTTTAAGTTTTTTAAAGTGTTTTCAGAAACGGCACGTTTACTTTACCAACCGTGAGTGAATTACCTGTAACACTTGTAAATTGGATTCGCTTTCTTTGCGTGTGAATAAAACTATATGAGTAAAACACGTACAGTAGTAAAAAGTTATTTTACAGTTTGTTTCGAGTTGATTGATTTAATTTTGATTTGAAATAATTTGCTGATTATTGTGTTGATTTCAAAAACACCTCTCATTTGCAACACTTTTTGAAGTTTCATAATTTAAACTAGTTTCAATGCTAGTTTCGTTACTAGGATCTAGGGAAATAATTTGAAGTCATCGAGGTCTAATCCGGTAGTTGGCGCAAATGGTCCGCTCTTTTGGCTTCAGTTGCACAACAACCATTCAGATTTTCAATGCAGGGTCGGTGTTTGGAAAAACGTTCATGCAACCAAATATTTTCCAAACCGCCATTTAATTTTTACTGGCACTTATCCACTTGTTGAAAACCTTGGAATACTTTCATTTTCTGTATGATAGGAGTGATTGACAAAAACGGACTATGTTTTGAATATTAGTTCGATCATCACCCACTGATAAAAACAAAGGTAAATTTTCCATTTGGGTTTGCGTTCAACTTTGTTTTGTTCGAAAAGACTGGAAGTTGGATTAAGGAACCTAGTACACAATGTAAGATCTGAACAAAGGAATGTGTACGAAACGGATAGGAAGCATTGCTTGGACAACTGGACTGAAAATATTACAACATTTTTAAAGCACACAGAAATAAGGTTTCAAAATCACCGTTACGATGGATAATGCGGGTGTGCCGCAAGTTTTTGTGCATCGAGATGATCAAACCAGTTTGCCACTCTTTCAGTGCCCTTCCAGTGCAACAGGACACATGGGACACACGAATCAGATGAGGAAATCCTGTTGAATTCTTTGAGCTAAACGTTTGAGCATTTCGGTAGGATTTCATCGCAGCCAGCAGCCTTCCCAGATTTCAAAGTTTTGAGAGCTAGAAAAGATTCAGCTGCAGTTATGAAACAAGGAGATTGATAGGTAGTTTTTCCTCAGTTGCCTTAATTTCAACTTATAGTGAAAACGTGTAAATTAAAGCCTAATTTCCTACCTACATGTAGTAAAAAAAAGCTCTCCTTGTGGTCTGTTTTTGGTCTTTGCTGTCAGGTTACCACATAGAAATAGTAGATACAAACAAATTGTAAAATTTCAAATATCTATGAATTTGTTGCAACTGTAATTCAAAATTCATTCATGAGTTGAATCGCTTTATTAAGTGTTAATGCATTTAATTGTTTTCAGTAACAAACCATTTTCAGATTATTTGTTCATAGACGCGTAGACGTCCATTTCAGTTTTGTGTCGATGATTCTGAAACTCTCGTATTTTGCTGATAGTCAGTTATCAAACCACATCGTCTGCTTTGATCACACCGCTTATGATGTGATTTAGGAGCTGTCAAGCTCTCATGAGATGCCTAGAAGGACCTTAAGTTTAGCAAAAAATGTCAACACACCTAAAATGCAAATGAAATGAATTAGTCGCATTTTTCCCAAAAATGCAAACGCAAGGCCAGTGGAACAATGCAGCGATACATGATCAATGTTCATTCCTTCGCATTCAGCGTGAAGGTGAGATGGTTCAATTAAGCGCACCCCCACCGCCTTTTCTTAAAACTGCTAAATATCCATTGAACGAACATACAGTGTGCTTGAAAGATTTTACAGATTTAGCAGAGCATCTTCCCAGAGTTGATTTTTCTTTGTTCGAATCTATCTTCATCAAAACAGTAAACATTATTCAAATCTAGGTAAATGTTAATAAGTCAGAACATTTTACTGCTTAGGGGGAAATTTCATAACATTGAGGTTACCGAGTAAAATCAAGTCTGTCACATGAGCGAGCAACAACATTTACTGTGAGCACTTTGGAAAATCTGGCGAACTATTCTCTCAACGCGTTTAGAAAACAGAACTGCAATATCATAGGACTGACAATACAATATTAAAATAGCACGAATGTTGTTGAAGGTAAGTTAAAATTAGCTTAATATGGAAAACCTTTTGCGCCTTACATTTCAGCTTTTGTTTTGATTTAGTCACATCAGTCTTGAGTTTGTTTGCTTTCTCTGTTCTTATTTTAGCCTTTCAAAGTTTCACCCGTAAGCATTGCTTGCAGATGTAAGGACTGACGATGTGTAGTGCAACATGAAATCGATTTCCTATTAAAAATTTGCGATTGATTCTTTGCTTGTCTCACATTAGAGAGCAGTTACTTGAATTTCTCAATTATAAAGGTTTTCACCAATACCTGTTCATTCTCACTTCAGCTATTACAGAAAATAGGCTAACATTTTTGTTCAGAAAAAAAGGAAAGTTTGGAATCATTTGAAAATTATCCTTTTCATGATTTCGTGCCTCAACTTTCATCAAAACTTTGCAAGTTTGGCAACAGTTCCTGAAATTTTACTTTGAGAGAAAAATAAGGAGATGTCAATTTTCATCACAAAATTTTATCTCTGAAAAAAATTATGGTTTTTATCAAGCAAGTTGTGGTCGACCATTTTGACAGAATTCAGTCAGTTTTCAAATTTTTTTAATTCGTTTAATTATTTCAAATACAGAAAAATAGCATATCACACTGCAGCAAACAGCAGTTTTGAAAGAAGTGAAGAGTACCCACATTTATTTCTACTCTTACATTAATCTAAATTTTACTTTTTGAAATAAATTGCAATAAAAATTGCAAAGACCTTTAGCAGAACAAACACATTGTTTATACACTCTATTATGTGAACAAAATCGTTTCGAATATCGATTTATTTTATGTCGTTTGGAAGCTGCAACAGGACATGTTTCAATCCGACATTGCCTCAAATTTTATACATTTTTGCCACAGTTCAAGTGTTTTATCGTCATGGCATTTAGTGCCCATTTAAAATTGGTTGCGGCAGAAAGCAGCAATTTTCTGCGACGAATAACTGCAATACGTATTTAATTTAAATGGAAGATTTGCGAAATCTCTGTGGTTTAGATGCAACTTCATTTCGGGGATGTTAATAATGAGCTTTTCCTTGGTAAGTCCACCTGAGACTTGCACGTTCAATCTTTTGGAGGCACTTCAAAGCCACAGATGCTTCGAACATAAGAGATTTGAAATGTTGAAACAGCGGAAAATCAGGATCAAGGCTGTGATTCCCAATCACGTCCGTGTTGAACGTCATGACGTCATGTTACTTTCTAATAAATAAAAAAAATTGAGGCTCGTTTTTATAGTGCATTGTTCAAAGCAGAATAAGTGGTATCTGCGCATGAATGCTACAGTGGGGAAACGCTGGACTATGTTGATAATTCTGAATGGTTCAAATTTCAACACAGCAAGTTGACTTTAAGTAGAAGGCATCATCACTAAAATCGTGAAGGCATGCATAGCCGACGGTGATACCAACAAATATTATTAACCGTTCGACATTTATTCACAAGATAGAAACAGTGGAAAATAACTTTCAATTCAAGAAAATTATCGGCTGTTGAAAGTAGTTGTCCTAACGTCATTTCAAAGATTTCTCCAGCTTTACCAATTTACTCTTCATCATCGTGCTTTGACTCTCATGCCAATCATGGCAAAAATCAGCTTTGTATATCACGAGCAAAGACTTAAGTATTTCTCAGAATTGTTGATAGTTTCAAAGATCAAACAGTTTGTCTTTGTAATCCCAGTGAGTGGCATATTTTTTTGTGGATACGGCAATGGAATTGTTCTCAAAGAGTCAGGTAATCTTGCCTCTACTTGAGCATGTTTGAGAGGTTTAATTGGACTCAAAGCTTTTTGATTGCATTACTGATTTTGCAGAATAAAAAGCAAAGCAACAGATAGCTTTGGTGTAGAACCAGCCAAAAGGATAACAATAACAAAGTCATTTGCTCTACTGTTGCAAGACATTATGATCAATTGACGGTATTTGCAGAACTTTTTTAATTTTTGAACACGACTGAACCTACTCTTCAATTCACACAAGAAATAGGAAGCAATGGGGTTTTGGATGTTCTTGACGTGAAACTAACCGGTGATTGCACCGGTCGTTTAGACTAACCTCTGTTTGCATAAAACCAACTCACACACACACAGATATCTGAACTGCAGTTCAGACCATCTTCACAACACAAACAAGTGGTTGTTAAAACATTACTGTGTAGAGCAAAACGTTTGACATCTGCTGCAATCAAACCATCAACCAAGAAAGCACGAAACGTGTTCAACAGGTCCTCAGGAACAATGGTTATCAGCCCGCATTGACAGTTTGTTCACAAAGTTCGGCCAACACCAAGAATTTCATACTGTCTGGACTTATCTGAAAAACTTTAAAGTCGTTTTAAAGCAACACATCGTTTAAAGCAACACGTCTTTTCCAAAAGTCATGCGAACGATTGGTGAGAAATGGAATAAAAACTATCCACCCCTTTGATCGTCAAGGCGTGGCATACTACGTACCGTGTTGGAACTGCAAACAGAAGTACTTTGGTGAAACAAGAAGACTTTCAATATACGCAAACAACAACACATAAACTACTGTATATAAAACATTTTCATCCTGACAAAACTGCGCGTGCTAAACACGCATTGCAGTTGGAAAACCGCACGAACTGATCGTCATCTTAGAGATTATTTCAGGAAACGACGATTTACCGAATCGTTTTTTGTCATTTCGACATCCAACTTAGCAATGAAAAATGCTTAGGTCTTTTTCCAAAAGTATACTAAAGAGCGTTTGGCCACACTTGATTGAATAGTAGATTGCAAACTTTTACTTCGTTTCTAGTTCCGTTTGCAGTCTCTTTTTATCACTCTTACCTCTTTTACTTCATACCCTACTCTCCGTTGTTTACCTTGTCTTATTCAACCTTGTTGCAACTGATATCACTACGTCATGCAATCATGCGCGTTCAGTGAATTTCACTGCTCTCCTGTTCTCGTTGCCATTCGCCTAATGAAAGCCTACTGTAATTTGGCTGAAATGTCGGTGTCCTTTTTTAAATATTTCACAACAGTTGAGCAAAGAATTTCATCTGCAGATCACCGCCTCTCTGAACAAAAACCATGAATAAAATGGATGAAACATCTTTCATGAAGAGCGGAATGTTTCGTCTTATTAATGAATGAATTAATCATAAACTTTGATTTAATTACATGTCTATTGGTGAAAATACTGTTTATTGCACACCTAAGTTCAAAGTCCTATGGAATACCATTTTCAAACACAATGCACTGCAATCATTTAGCCCAGCAATGCCACAAAATTACGCAAGAAGCATTAATATATTGAAACGGACTGTACTTTAGAGATTGTGATTTGTCCCACTATGCAGCATTCACTGTTACTGCAAAATATCACATTGTCTTTCCCCTGATTTTGGAAAGCACATTAGACGCGTAAGCACCCAAAGCTCTTTGCATTTCTGAATCATCCTTCCGTTGTTGAAAATCATATTTATAATTCGGATTCCAAAAAAGCTCAGATCAGTAACGAATAATGGAAACAATATATTTCTTGCAGTATTCCTATGCTTTTTGTCACTTTTTCAAATTGTCAAATCTTCCAATTGGAGAAAGGTTCAATTATTTGGTTAAGAAATACCTTGGAAATATTTTGAAATTCTTTGAAAACAAATTGATATACAGTAGATTTCATACTGATATACTGTAGATATGATGAAATTTAATGAAAACATTTAGTCTTTTCTCCAATTGCTTCTTACTGTGTCATGGACAAAAGTGTTTTAGCAAAAGCTTTTCTCAAAATCTTTTCAGGAAAAACTCTTTTCAGTGATCTTATTTTTTTGAAGTGTCAGCTTGAAGATAATATATTTTACAATTCAAAATGAACTGCAGGAAATAGGATTTGCAAGATAAATTATGGAATAAGAAGATAATTATGATTGGCTTTTGGCTTGGAGATAATTTGTTTGTCCAACTTGTTCACAAATTGAAACAACATAAGGCACTTAAAGTTATTATTGATACTCAGCAGTTCGTTCACTATCCATCTTTTAAACTTTGCTTATGATTTCTATCAACGATCAATTTATGAAAACACAAGAAGGAAGAAAATATGGAGTTGCAAGCTGAAGTGTAATCCCTGTTACCAAGATTTTTTGTTGTTCTTACAACTTTCACAGATTTATTTCCCGCAAAACACGATGTTAAGGTGATTTAATTCATTATCAATAATGAAAAAATATTCTTTCAAAAGGTTGTTCACTCTCTCTTTGCTGAAGATTCGCATAGCCAACGTTTCAAACATCGCAGATATAAAAACAGCGAATTAAATTTTCAAAAAAAAATTGTTTTTTAGCAAAAGAACGTCTGGATATAAAAGTATTGTAATTATGACGCAAACAATTAAATAACACGATAAATCGCAGAAAAAAAGTACAATAAATCACATTTAAACACACAATAAATCACATCTGTTTTTCAGCAAAAGAAGGACTGTATATGAAAGTACTGTATTTCTTTCCACTATTTTTACAGTTAATTTTTCTGTTTACTAATCTTCAGCGTGCGTTAAAAATTGTACTTTATTATAAAACACCGCCAACAACAAATTATAAAACACCAACAACAACAAAAATCAACTTCAAAGTGCGGTTCTGTCACAGCGATACATCGCCACGCGGTGGCAGCATTTTTACAGTTTGACAGTTTTATTGATTTTAGCCACAAGGCCCACAAGACATGGCTAGCGCACATATAAAACAAAGACACTTGCGAATTTTCATCATACTCGAGGCAATTATACACGCCCCAACACACACGAGACGAAGCTATCGGCGACGTGGATAGAAACAAGCTTTTTAACGGTCTAGAGCCGTACTTATTCTTAAAACAAAAAACAAGTGAAACCTTGCAGCCAGGAAACCGAAAAACTTTGCGGTTATCGAGTCGAAGTGCCCCAGCAAAATGAAACGCCTCAGTAATTGCCAAAAGTGAAAACAAAGACACAATTACGTATAACAGTGAAACAGACCTGAGATAAGGACCATGGAAATACTTCAGTTGCCTCCCACAAAATGCCAAGCTCCACGTTACAAACCATGTGAGCAATCAGAAACGCATGCCTAGCGTATGCGTAAACGATAAGACAGATAAAGTGATAATATTTTTATTAAAAATTTAACTAGATGTATCCAGTAGTATAGTTTTTCAGTCATTCATTCATATTGCAACAACAAAAATGATCGGTATTAATTACTAAAGGCGTTAAAGGGATTTATCTTTAAATTGGTATTCTACATTTACCCAAAGGGTAGCTCCTCGATGAGAAATTGTTTTTTTGCCAGAATTTGTTGAAACTTGTTGCATAAAATAGTTTTGGTTAGCTGCATATCTTGCATTATGACAATGAACTACAACCGTTTTCTGAAACACGTCTTTAAATGATGTTGGCAACATTTCATGGGGAAATTTATGCATCAGTTCAGCTAATTCTAATTTATAAATATCGTGACGTTTCAGAATATTTAGAGATTTATACAGAGATGTAATATGACATCTAAATGTTATATGTAATAGTTCGTAGAATATTATTGTACACTACCTCTAGTGGTTGCAAAAGAGAATTAGTAGCTGTGCCCCATGAAGCAATGCAGTATTTCAGATGACAATGGACAAGACCAAAACATTTCATTTTTAAAAAATCAACTGATATCACATTTCGAATTTTATAGAATGTCATACAGTACGTTTGAATTTATTTTTTACCAACAACCAGGGCACAGATTTACCAACCATTAAGCAACTCAACTGTTTATCCTTTTCTCAAGTGAAAGTTTGCTGTATGATACTGTATGACAGTGTGAAAAAAATGTTAGCACATTTTCATTTTCCTGAAACAACGAAACTGCGCACATTAAATTAAGTGAGATTTTTAAAATGGAGCATTGTTTGCATTTAAATGAACAATTGGACGTCCTTTCGTTCTCGACGTACAATTTGCAATGTTCAAGGACAGAAATAATGTGCACGAATTAAATCGTTTGACATTTTGCCTAAAACGTATGTAGTTTATTGGCAATTTTGACGATAGTTTTTGAATAAGATAAAACTTCAAGCACGCCTCATGATGCAACAAGGTGACGCTATTCCACTCTAATCATTGGGCGAAGCTTTGCTTATTGCTACATCCTTCATGGTATGACAGTGACTTGAAGAGAAAACTTTGTACATTTTTTCAAGAAGTGCTCTATGTTTTGATATGTTTCAACTTGTTTCATACAATTACAAATGTGAGATTGTTCTGTGATTTATGAATAAATAAAAGCATTTGATTGTTTTGGTTTGTTTTTATGGGTCGACGCCACTTGACCGACAAAATTTGTGGAATTCTCTAAAACCGGCAGTTGACCGACAATAAAGGAAAGTTTTCAAAATAGTACGTTGAAAAAGAAAGGCTTACGTTGAAAATTTTCGTAATTTTGTGAACATTTTGTCATATGCGATACAAATATTTTGCGCTCAACTTTATGTATTGTACCAGGGTTTTTTTACGGTGTTTTAGGGACCCGAATCGGGTCCCTAGATATGTAAATCGGGTCCCTAGAATCAAGAAAATTATCATCGTGTCCCTAGAATCAGAGAAATCGGTTCCCTACAAGTCCATACCGGGTGCCTAACATTTTCCTTAAAACAACTGCATTGTACGTAATTTGTAAACCTTTACGTATTTTAAAACATATCTTTGCAAAGTCGAGTACATCTTTTTGATCCAAATTAACACAGGTTTCAAACACCACGAATAGCCTCAGGACACAATGACAATTTTTTTAAAACTTTTTTGCAGTTAAATACTATCATCAAAATGAGTGCAAAAATCCACTCAGTGACTTTTAAGCATAAAAAGACTCGGTCTTCACTGGGTGCTGTTGTTGTGTGTATAGTTTGCTCTGCGTGATCAACATGTTTGTAAGTTTTGCAAATATCACTAAAAGTGCATGAAAATAACAGTGAAAAATATACATCAGTACTTCGACGTCATTTTAATCTCAGTTTTATAAATTCACGGAAGCGAATTAACAGACCATATGAAGTAAAAACGATTTTTGCTTTCGAAAAAGGTGAAAGTTTTTTTTCAGTGCTTCCATCTGTCATAGAAGCCGGACTCTTGTTTCTGTGTCAGATGACTTCGGTACAGAGCGCACTCCGCAGGACTTCTGCTTGCTGCCCCATTTTAGTTGATTAAATTGAAGTGCTTCCAACTCTGGAAAAGATTTCAAAACTCAGGTTTCGGGTACAAGAGAGAAAAACTTTACAAGTAAATATTCTAAAACATGAATAACCAAATGTGTAAGCTGAAATGTGCGAAATAACAAAAAATACGCACCACGCCACACAACATTTGAACAATGACCACAAGTTTAGTTCATCAAAAGATTACAAAGGCAAGGAAAACGAGCAACTTGACTACGTTTGTATTTCTGAAGCACGGTTTCTTACTGATTCTTACAGCGCTGACGCATGAATATAAACAAATGAGATTTCAACAGCTTTTTGGAAAGCATGCTATTATGATGAAGAGAACTAATATTAACGAAACTGTGAGAAAAATTTGGTGAATTGCATACTGCTAAGCCAAGTTGTGTGATATTTTTAAATACAACGATTTTCTGTATTTCCATGAAAACAAGAGTGGCTGTATTTTGAAACACGGTTTTAGTGTTCGGGAAAACCCGGGTTGGAAACAATATTAAACTATTACATCTGTTACAAACTTTTAAACTATTACATCATGAACCATCTCTGCTTGGATTTAATTAACTAAAAAGATATCTACACAAACAACACTATTTTAGAAATAATATCAATGTCGAGCATTCGTTTCAGCAAAGGTTTATCTCCAGTCACGATAAGTATAGGCCAACATTATGAAAGAAACTCATAAAAACTTGAATACAGATATGCGCAAGTTTGGATCAACGCGAAAAGATGAAAGCAGAGCGCAGTCGGCTGATTCTTCGAAAGCCTACGGAAAACCTAGAGCTTTTATTTGTTGTTTGTTTAACTTATGTTTGATGTTGAAATTATTGCATTTTATCAATTTAATTTTAATCTTCACTTAAAACGTCACCAGATGCCAGAAAATCCAAAGCTTTTAACTGTCATGACAACTTGCTAATATTCTATGAAGCAAACAACTTGGTTGCTGCATTTTGGCAAAAAATGGTATGCGCGTCAGTGCACCAGCATACAAGAAATTATTGGCGATGCAATGAGTGGCCGCGTCAATTGTCAAAGCTGCTGGAGTGATCCGCTTTGACATGCTCCGTTCATGTGCTTTCCACTTGGACAGTTCATTTAGCGTCTTTGTTACTTCTGCAAAAAGGCAAGAAATTATATGTCTATCACTTCCAGCGTCATGACTGACATCGGCGAAGTTGTGTTGTTGCACTTTAATGGCAATTTAGATGAATTGGCCAGGCACGCTTGGATGCTGCAGATAAGTGGGCGTGGCATGCTTGGATGCTGCAGATAAGTGGGCGTGGCACACATTGCATGCTGCAACTAAATCCATTTAGACAGACGTGACAATATCGGTGTCGTTTTCAAAAATGAAATAACTTTGGTTATATCTTGAGCTGAGTAGAAAACTACTTGGAATGTGAAATACAGGGTGACCCAAAAAGATGCGTACCCATATTTTGTTCGATAAAAACCCTATTTTTTAACGAATGTCTTTTCTGTTGCAGGACGTGATAGGTGAATCTATGGATGATCGTTTGCAGCTATAGTTGCCCCAAAAATGTCTTGGAC
>JGI24158J21664_10009603_pt1 | contig 12912 bp, 7 predicted proteins | sample Ectturendosymbi3_FD_21664 | JGI IMG/M metagenome (IMG submission 21664) | reverse complement strand
CAACCAGTTGCAATCATTTTGCCGCCACCGCGTAAAACAACCAGTTGCAATCATTTTGCCCCCACCGCGAAGATTTCAGCTCGTTGCGGCCATGGTGAGTACGCTTAAAATCAACCGACCCGCGGCGCCCCATTCGCTGAGGAAATTAATCGCCGCAATGAGCGGAGTTCTTATCTCATGGGCCACCTGGAGTTACGGCCATGAAGCGAAGCGATCAAACGGGACCGCAGCGGGATAAATACTCTCCGGATTTTTTCCGGCACCGCTGCTCATTCGCGCTAAGTTCAAGCATACGCACCGAACCGGGATATGCAAAATTTTTTCACGCGCCCCTTCCTCAGCCGCTGATGGCTGCATTATAAGAAGCTTTTCTGATTTATTTCTTCAGTATTTCATGCTAAACAGACAGTGCTGTCCCCAGTACAGTGAACGAGTTCTCGCTTTTCCGGGGTCGCCAGACGTTCATTTCCAATTTAATTTAAACAACACTTACAGCTTGCAGCACTTCCGTTTCATTCAATTCGCTTGGTATGGTGATGTGTCCAGCAAACCAACGCTTGATGCGCAGCGTTAGTTCATTCATTGTGACGTTGTTCTTCATTTCATATGATTTGATGACGCGGTATAGATGTGTGTCGGATTGCACAGTTGGCACTACAACAAACGATATCAAAGTGCAACATTTACATGCTATTGCCCGCCTCAAGAGTTTTATAGATTGATTTTCTTAAGCAAGCAAATTTAACGAGTCGCTAACGGTATGAGAAACACGTGCTGGGTGAATGAGCAAACCCTGGCAAACCTCCAGACAAATGAGGCCGAATTTTCAGTCACTTACGTGGAATAAAGAATTGGACTTTCATTGAGGAGTTGCTTATCGGTTCGTAGTAATCAACCGTCATGTTAAACGGGAAATCCTTAATCTGCAAAGACGAAAACTTTACAGTAAACATCTCTTGTAAGATCAAGCTATAGACATACAGCTTGGTGGCGCTTGGCATTAAACAGGAGTTCGAGCACAAGGCAGTTTGTGTCAACTGGCAGAAAGTTTCAACATTGCTGGACAGGTAAATTCTATTAGCATAAAAAGAAACTACACCAAAAACTCGCTCTGAAAACCTGGGCACCACATGTGTTATGCGACGGAACGGACAAAATCGCTGCCACATATTTGGCGAAGTTTGGTACCTCTTTTTGTTTTTGTTTGCATAAGCGTATCAAACTTAGTCATGGAAGCAAACAATACATTTCAGCACATGCTCACCAACGGCATGTAGTGGCCCATGTAATGGTCGGTAAAAGGCGATGACTTGTTCATCCACATGTTCTCGACGGCAGCGTAGCTCATGTTGCTGATGATGAACGAACCGACAAACGAACTGTCAACTAAAAAAATGTAAAAGCACAATGAAGGCGGTGAAGAAAAAAAACTAACATGCAACCAGTTTTTCCTTACGCGCAGCTGACCATTTTTTGTCTGAGCTTACATATCATAAGAGACCAGTATCAGCATCATTTGTGAGGTGACAGCAACAAGAAAAATGATTTTTTACGCTGCAAATCACAAAGTTCGGCGCACGTAGTGCGTCTCCCTCAAACTACACCGCGCGACATTTAGAGCATATATTTTCACCAGATCGGTAAATGCGAGGAATGTTTTCATCACGTTCGGAAAATTTATCAGGCTTTTATTCAAAAGCAAAACACGTTTAACTTTTTCGATGTACGTCACCTGCGCATAGCTAACAAGTTATAAGACAATATTTCCCTTAAATCGCACCTCTGTTTCAAAGGCATAAGAGACCGTTCACTGTACGTAATTGTATTTTTAACAGTGCATACAATAGGTGTCCTTATCTCTGATAGTGCTTTTGTATTGCCTTGAGCAGCGAGCAATATACGAAAGATAAATTATTATATTCTGTACTTACATGCTTCAGGAAGGAAAGGCCCAGGTACTGCAAAAAACATAACAAGAATGGTAAATAATGAAAAACAGCCATGGCAAGGCACAAATCTACCAATGTCTTAAGATCAAGCTGTTGCATCTGCTGATAGCATATACGAGAAAATAGTGATGACTGTGTGTACGTGCATCATTACATTCGTGGAAGCGTACATTTATACAAGAAATATGAGAATGCTGCTGTAAATTCATACAGGGGGTCTTTAACATGCCGTCAGCTACAACTAATTAAAACAAATTGCAGATAAAGCAACGAACTGGGCCAACGACTGCGGATGCTGTCAAAATAAAAGCACAGCGAAACTCTCTTGGCGAAGAGATGTGGAATGAGACATTGAAATGTTTTTCAGTAATTTTATTAAGCAGTCATGCGGCAGTTGATGGATTGATTTTTACAAAACGAGGTAACGGTTACCAACGAAAGAGATTCGGGTAACTTTATGGACAAGAACAACAAGCAAACTTATCCATGGGACACTTTTTTTCTGTCACATCTCATGGCAACTTTTAACTGTTCCATCCCATGGGAACTCTCACGAGACTAGTAATACGAAATGCATACCATGTGTATGTCTAATGTCTAGCCTCTATAAGAGCCGTGGCTAAGGCATCCCAAGCCCCATAATTAGGGGAGAGGGGCAACGAAACTGGCGTGATCCCATTTTCAGTTCCCAAAAACCTTATTTTCTGGGCTTCTCATCACTACGCTGTGGCACTGAGCCCCTACGTTTAATACTTACCGTGCCGTGAGCATACAATAAAGGCATTCAACTGCAGAATATTCCTGATGACAATAAAATTACTGGCGATTGAACATGGGACAATTTTAAGTCCACTGTTCCATTGTATTCTACAGGACAAATCTCCATGGGCATCCCATTTCCATGGACAAGCTTGACAATCAGTGCTCCAGGTCTATAGGAGTTTCTGAAAACTTACTGTTTGTATATAAAGTTTACAGCCTGTACAAAAGTTGGATTTTACCTTGGAAGAGTAAGTTGCGTATCTATCGGTAAAAAAATTGGAAAAAAGCTCAACAAAATATTGTTGCTAGTCCGAACTGAACTCATGTGTTCAACTCAAGCAGATTTGGCAACGACTTAAACCCTCCAGCACAGGGGTTCCCAACCTGCGGTACGCGTACCACTAGTGGTACGCGAAGGTCTTTCAGGCGGTACACGAGTAACTTCCATTTTTCCACAAAAACATGGATTCACAGCTTTCCACTTTACGTATCGGTCATTGTTTCTAAACAAATAAATTTTCCTGTAGCCGCTATTCCTATTGTACCGTAACATTATGAGTATCAATGTGCTGTTAGCAAATGAACGCCACGCATCGACCAATTGGTGGCAGACAGTGGCGCAGCCAGAATGAGGCCAAGAGGCCATGGCCCACCCTGAAACAAACTTGCTAAGATTTTTACTGGTGTTTTGTATCAATTTTCAACTGTGAGAAAGACGTCAGCGACTGACGACATCATTGACTGGCCCCTCCCGAACAATATTCTTGGCTGCGCTGCTGGTGGAAGGTAAACAAAAGCAAATCTCATCAAATTTAGTTGTGTTTTTTATTGTTATTTTAGTGTATATCATTCTTCTGAAGAAGATGCGATCAAATTAGTTGTTCTGGAAGAAGTGTTGACAATACGGGGTGCCCAAGTGGTAGGAGATCATAACAAGGTTGGGACCCCTACTCCAGCAGCTCAACGCGTACCTTTCGCAGTGAAGTTGTTTGCTTTGATGGTGATGTTCGCAGCGAATGGTGAAGTGGAGTTTTTCAGTTTTGCGATGCCATCCTTTTGCAAGTCTGGTGCCAAGACAGGGACTCCCGGTGTTGAAACAATGCTGAAATTGAGCCGGACCAGGTTTCCTCCTAAGTCTTCAACTACAGCATCGCGTAGGCTTTGCACCGAAAGCACTGGCGTCAGCTGAAAACAAAACAGAAGTTTTCTGAGTTTTAATCGTGCAAAATTATATTGTAAGGTGCCCGACGTATCTGGGACTTAGGGAACAAAGGTAGCGTGTTCCATCAGGGTGGTAAACTTGGAACTTTCATCCAGTACAGGGTAAAATCCATAACATCCACTAAAGACTAGGTGGTGTAAACGTCTCTTTGCTTCAACGATGAGGTAAAATGCAATATGACTCACGGTCGCATCCAGATGGCGGGATTCCCCCTTAAAACCTAAGAAAGTACCTTTATTCACCATGATTTTGTACGATTCGGAAAACAGCATTCGCGATACAAAACCAGTTTGTCGTGCATTGTTTTGTCACAGTGTTGTGAAGTATACTTCATATTTCCTATAGTATAGCGAAGCCGTCATGAGACTTGACCACCAAATATTGCTGAAATCGCTCCCCCCTAACCTTACTGGCTGGATCGACCCCTGGTATGACACGGATTTACGTGTTTGTTTTTTTTACAAAAAGTAGCATGAAATGTTTTAGTCCTCCTCCTCTGCATACAAAACAATTCCAAGTTAAACGCGAAGCTACTCAAGTGAAGGCTTTTTTGGAAGATACTCGAAAACCGCAAACTATGAAATAATAATTCTGGCTGAGGCAAAATAGTGAGAAGTTTCAGCAACTATCAGTGCCGCTGCCAAGCCCATGAAAGAACCACGCAACAGGTATAACATCATGTTAGCGAAAGCACGTTTCACGCCATGACAGTACGGCAGTCGTGAAATATATGTTTCTTTCTGAATAACTGCACAACTGACAGGTCAGCATTAATTGGATGTTGCCGGATCAGTTCAGAAGGAATGACTGATTCAACTCAGGTTGGATTGCGCAACGAGTTTGACAATAATATTAGCTTGAACTGGAATGCGAAGGATCTGAGTGAGTGAAATTCTTCAAAACAATCTGCCAGGTTTTCCTATCTCCAGGATGCCTAATCCACTGCAGTAAACGCTACACCAGGGTTGCCAAGTTGTCATGAGTGAAAAAGGCCACATCAATCATTAAAAAACCAGAAAGCACCAAAAAAAGCCAAATACAAGCATGGACGTCGGGAGGGGTTTGCCCCCCTTGGATTTTGAAATTTGACATTTTCCCATCAGACTTTTAGCAAAAAAAGATTGCTTTCTTAGTTTCAAGTGGGTAAAATGAAATTTCGCCACTTTTAACCACCCCATTGCAAAAATATTTTTTGGCTCCCCTGGAAAATCCACTGTTAGCACCTCGCTGGAAAAATCCTTTCCGACGCTCATGAATACAAGATAAATAGAAAACAACACTTCTAGACACTCATTAGAGGTTGCACAAAAAGACAAATTTCATTCGGCCTTTTTTCAAAAATGAAAAAAGTCCAAAGCAATTAAAAAAGGGCCAAAAATTACAAATATGGCCTCAAAAAGCCAAACTGGCAACACTGCACTACACAGGTTCTGAGCTCTTGCTTTATTGTTGCGTTGAATGAAAACTGTGACGTAACAACACTCGGTTAGCATGACGATTATTGCCAAGCTTCATTATGAACTGTCAAGCCGGGAAATTGCCTGAGATGTTTTTATGGTTGGGACTGAAGTCTGTAAAAAGCAAGATTCAATGGCTTGCTGTTTTGCCATCGCAGCAAGAATTAAGACGCCCAGTACGACGACTTGATGAGCCACGGACTACGAAAGGATTGGAAAAGGTTTGTGTCGCGCTGTGATGTTTTTTTTTTACTTCTTGGACGGGACTGCAGCCTCGCTGCCTCTAATAAGGACCAGTCAAAAACAGGTGCAACTCACTCTTACTTTCATGAGGTAATTTGTGACAGTTCAGACAGCAAGCTAAAGGAAATTGGTCACTTTCCAGCACCACAAAGTTGGTGTTCTTTTATATAGGGAGTTGACAATACGGTGCGTTTGACAGTCAGTTTACACTGGATACTAGCATGCAATCAAGACCTTGTTCCAGATTGTTCACGTAACTGAAGTTCGCAGCGTTTTTTGATTGAGTTTGGGTTGGATGATGATGGGGTCAATTTGGGCATTTGCTTTGAATATTTTTGACATAAGTACTGCAGTTCAACAAGTTCAGTTGGTCAGTGAAGTTAATACTATGGCCGAAGTATTTCTTATAATGCTTCCCATGACAAAGACAAGGCCTCTTATCCAAAGAAAACGCCAACCTTCTTCTTCGCTAAAACTAATGTAGCTAAAGAAAAAGAATAAACGTTTCTGCATTGTTTATCGAAAGGGATCCTTTCACGCAGCTAAGAATCAGACACTAAGATCTTAACAGCGTATATATGTCGCTTACTAAGGTAGGCATCATCAGCTCCTGTTCAACTAGAATCGTTTCTGCACTGTGTAGATCAGTGGTTTCGAAACTTGTTGGAGCCGTTACCCAAACCAAGGTAGCGATTATACAGTATGTCTTATTACCCTCAATATTTTGCGTCGTAAAAAGAACGTAACCAGTATACTTGTGTCTATATTGTTCTCATTACTTTTCAGTAAGTTTATGTAATCACTGCAAGAAAATCATTAAAAGAACTCAACCATGAACTACTATTTCACAAAAGAAACTTAACAATTATGCTCGGATTACAACGCAACCACTGAAAACATCGTTGCGAGGGGCTTCTTGAAGTCATAGTACATTAATCAGAACGCATTGTGCAATCACAAACGAAAGACAAAAACCTTTCACAGCTTATTAGTAAGAACCTTCACTTGTGGCAGCCACTGTTTATTAATTCCGCTCACATTTCAGGTCGAAAATTTCTTTTGCAGTGATCGCTTATAATATAGAACAACCAATGGCGTAACTAGAGGCTTAAGCCAGGGGGGGGCAAACTTTGCTGAAGGGGCCCATCGGCCACCGTTTGAGTATGCAATAATTAGTTCCCAAAAACTTACATACGTTACATATATATGGGCTAAAGTCTTCGCTCACACCCCGCTCGTGGTGAATCGCTCATTCAGCCGCAAGCTAACCGAGAGGTTGCAACAAAGGGCACTCGAATAACACAAAAGTGGTTATTCATAGCGCAGGTACAAAGCAGATGTTACATTATAAACACAAACAACACAGGCATGGGCGTCCGCAGAATTTTTTTCCACCGGTAGGCAAAGTCGACATTTTGCTAGTCCATTTCAGGCTGCAGACGATACTGTACAATGCAAATGGACGTTCACATAATGCTTTTACCCTTTCTATACCACAAAGGAAATGCCCCATGTTACGGCAACGTTCCCAAATATGCGCTTCGTTGGCAGCAATAATACTTTTCACATCGCTGCTATCAGATGGCTGTTTTCAACAGTCACATGCGGCGAAACGCCAGTGCGGCCACGGGCTTTTTTGCCAAAATCTATAATAAAATTCACTAGATCTGAAAAAATCACTAGATTTAAGTTTGTTTCTGCGTTGAGGTTAGCAGTTTTGTTTGAAATCATTTATTTATGTAGCCTACTTTATCGCCTAAAAACCCTAACACCATGTGCAAATTTTGTTAAAATAGATCATGCTGAAGCGTGGAAAATCTTAGGTCGGAAACCTTCAGGTTTGTTTCAAGACCTTAAAGCGGCAACACTAACAAAGTATTTCAGATCAATTAACCTAATATTTCATCAGTGTATTTCTATTGCACTGATCCTGCAAAGAAATGAAGACAAGATCATAGTCAACACTGCATTAAATAGCGCAGAAATGAAAACAATAAGAAACTGAGATTAGAAAATCGTTGGTTCTGTAGTTGAAAATCTTCACACAACGATTCATGTAATCAATATTTTCTGAAAAGTTATAAACAAGACATCCGATCTTCGAACATATACCTTGCAAATTATCGCTAGTTTACAGTGAAATATCTGGAGATAGGTCAGCTCAAAATCTCTAGATCTAGTGAAAAAGCACTAGGCGTGGCACCAGTGCAAAACGCCTAGTTCTGTAACTTGAAGTGAGCCTTTGTTGCCATGTTATTGTTACGCAACAAAGGCCAATTTTACAACTATCTTCTCACAAGTTTTGCAGCATGCCTCTGCAGACAATGTAGTGGTCTGGACATGAGTAAACTGCAAAGTCATCACTGCATGACACCACAATATTGAACCCGGCTCTTATACATTTGCTGCCACCTGGAAAAAGTGTGATTGTCACATCGGCAAATAAAACTGCCATCGCAAGAATTAAGTCACTTAGGCTGCTGACTTCAGGTTTTCTAGAAATTTTTGGTTCTTAGACCCAATTTCCAGGTGGTGGCAAATGTCCTTTCTACCCCCTCCCTGCGAATAGTCATGAACACAGGGGAATACCATAGACTGAAACAGCGCACTAGCTACAACTTATCAAATAGTAATCCGGCAGTGGGAAGAAACTGAAGACACTTTAACATCAGACTTTGAAGTAAATGGCTCAATACGTCGGATGGGGATGCTCACTGGCGCACAAAAGCATGTAAATTTTTTGATCAGGCTATTAAAGGTTTTCGCGAGATATTTTGAGGCGGACAATCGATTGTTTTCAGTTAATTTAAAAGCACGATTTGATGGTTGGCATTAATTATAAAATTAATTTAATTACGCATTTTCTTACGCATGTCTTGACATGGCGGGAGTGAAAGAGTAATCACAAGAAAATGCAACTAAATACTGACTACATTTTCAAGATATTAATTGAAACTGTGCAACAGCGTTGAGTATATCAGTCATAAATGTGAACTTTTCAGTTAATGCTGGATGTGGTTTTTATTTGAGTTGACCTATAAACTGAACATCTCCGTGGCAGTAATTGTCGAAATTCAGGTCAAAAAACTGCTCCCCTAGAACTTCCCACGGAGTGTCTATAGCGTTAGATGTTTCCTAGGTTAATAGGCCACATGTAACCTTTTAAATTATATCAGTTTTTTGACGAAATATTCAATAAATTTGCAGCAGCAAAGGCAAGAAAACCTTGTGTTTGAAGTTGGATAATTACTAGTAAAGCATTACAGACTGACCTGTTTCAGCAAAATTGTTGTTAGTAGGGGTGATGGAAGCAGCAAAAAATTCTGTCGGCTTTCTGGACTTTGCAGTGCCTTTGAAATTGCTGTTGTGCTTTCTCTTTACGTTTTTGAGCACCAGATTTCGTATTTACTCCTACTTCGTATATTTATGTTGTACATATTTGTATTTCGTTGTCAAAACTACAGTCTGTAGGTCACTATCTAATCTAAAGGAAAAGTACACGACAACTTTCAGACAAACGTATTCACAACTGCATCACACAGTCCAAAGCAAGTAGAAGGACAGTGGCCAAAAATGCCGGCAACATTCCACAACTACCGGCGATTGTTACATCACACACTGTACGCACGTTTATGGTGATGCACTGTACAGGGCACGCCGCATGCAACAACTTTGAATCTACAATTCATTTGATGAATGTTGGTTTGCTAAACACTGCAGTATTTCGGTATTTAAAATGTCAAGACCAAAGGATTTCCAAAACTTGCAGAAGCACTTTCATGTTCTGCAGTTCATTAAATCTCCAAGAGGGGGCTCATTTTTTACATTTAGCTTGCCAGGGGGGGGGCGGCGCGCACCACTGCCCCCCCGTCAGTTATGTCACTGAGAACAACATTGTGGTTTTAGTTCCGCGTTACCCCCGAAGAATCGCATAGTACCTTCAGGGGGTAATTTATCCCCACTTTGGGAACCACTGGTGTAGATGTGAGAACAAAAAACCAGCAGTGAAGAAGTGGTCAAGAGACTGCTGGGCGTACTGGTGTGTAAAAAATCAGGCACCAGGGTTTTAATGCCAGGAGATCAGATTATGCAAAAACAAGTCAACTTTTCCCACCAAAACAATATTTTTAATAATTTAGGCTCCATAATTCAACTGCAGATAAAAAGATTCCACAACCAAAATAACTTGTTCAGGCAACACGATGTATCTCGTAAGCGATGGTGCAGCTTTAGGCTTACCAGATTGTTCAAGTCTTTCAGGGTTGAGTTGGCCGTGGTTGCATTTCGTCCAGAAAGGAGCGCGTCCTTTGTTGCTGGGTCCATTTCCAAAGCAATTGACCCGTCAAACACACGCGGTTCTGAAATTGTTGACCATAGTTTCATGCAAGCGTAATGAATGAATACGATACTTTGCATCAGTGCGGATTTTCGTCGAATGCTTTGCGTGGCAGCATTGAATCAAAACAATTGATTTGAATAAAAACAAACGCATATCCTAACTTCACCCAAAGCTGGTAAGGTGTAATTAGATTTACAAACATTTTTAAAAAATTGGTCATACATTTTCAGACTACTTAAAAGGAGAAAACTCTTCGCCATAATTTAGAGAACTACGAAAAAAGTTTGTCGAACGCACTACATACCATTCACTTTGAGCTGCTTTACTCTGGACGCATTGTTGAGAGCCCGGTTAATATCTTTTTCAATTTCGGTTGCGTTTCTCGTGTCGTTGGGTGGTTGCAACATTGCTACATGCGCCACCAGCGACTGGTCAGGCCTGTGTTCGTAATACTGGACGCGTGGCTTCCACAGGGTGGGATCGTCCAGAGTGGCGTTCAAAGCCGTCAGAACCTGCAAGTGATGTAAGGAAAGGTTGCATTCAAAGATGAGTCCGATCCCGAGGCATAACTACCCAGTATCGGATGTCTATCACAAAGTGTACCTCATCGTTGTACCGGTTGGCTGTTGCTTCGTCCACAGGAGGATAAAGGTATATAACATCCCGTGGAGAAACGCCCTTGATTACTGCAGCAATGACAACTGGTTTGGCGAGAACAGGGGGGTGTGATGTTGTGATTTGAGACAGGCTGGTTGTTGTGGAAGGAGCAGTCGTTTCACTTGCATTCGCAACCGTTTGAGTTACCGCTGTGGTGCTTGGCGCCGGCATCGTAGTCGCAACTGCAAGCGCAGCATCGCAAGTTTACGCTTTGACCAAAAAGCTTCTTACGCCGTTGTTATCGTGGTTGGAAGGATGTCGAGACAATTTTGAGAACCAGAATCAAAGCAGTATAAGATGCTTTAAGATGGTACACACCGTAGTTACCGATGCAGATAGGTAAAAATACTATAAACAGCTTCTGATGTCGTTCGTACTCGTCGCTGCATTACAGAACAATTGTTACTTTTTAAGTAAAGACAAGTAACTTATATTGCTACAGCACAAATAGCGCAGGTCAACGCGACAAATGGAACTCAACCAGTAATAAAATACTTACTCTGGCATTCGCGTCCGGGATTCGTTAGATTAACATCCACGTATCCCAGCATGCACTGACATGTGAAGTTGCTGTACATCGCACTGCCATGGCAGATCGCATGTTTGTGACAGTCCTCAATGAAACCATCCAGGCACGGATTGTAATCTGTTGCAGGCAATGCGCGATGAGGTTAGCGTAGTGTTTACAAGGCTAGGCACTTTGCACACCGTCATAAATAAACAGTGCAAAGTGAGATGAAGCAATTGCGAAATCGTGAAAATCGTCACACAGTTTCGGAAAAGCAGAGCCGGCAAAAGAAAATGAAATGTTCAAAATACGAGTCTTTAGCTCAATAGGAATCACAGGAAAAATACAGAGTGAAAATCTACTGATTGACATGATTTTGCATCATTTGGGCCTTTCAACTGTTAAAAACCAACTAAAATTTCGGTATTTTTATACAATTATTTTGTATAAACGCTTCGCATAGGTTTGCCGACATTACCTTGCAAACAAACTTCATAACATGTGTTTCATGGGCATTGAAAAAGTTTATTTGCAGCAGTAGAACAGCGAGCAGTTTTCACAGAGGCGAACGTGTCCGCTCTCGTTGCCCTACTGTCGGAAGTCAGTAACTATCAACCCAAGTGTAACGCAGAGATGTAACTTACTTCCAATAAAAGTCTTGTTTGGAATGATGCGGGCGCCCTGCAAATCCGTCATGTTGGGATACCGTGCAAATGTCGCGCGCACTTGACTTTCAACTTCTTTGATATTCTTAAGTTCTTTCGGAAGAGGTGAGAGCAAAGTCAGGTTGAACGTAACCTGCATCAGAATAATTTCGGTAAAGCAAGCATTGCCTTCTCTGTAAAATCTTAAGGTTTTCCCTGAGATACTTGCTTTGCTAGCCGGTTTGCGTCGGAAATTCGCACGGGGATACATTTTTATCTGGGTTTGTCGCGCCCCGTAAATCAACGGACTTAGTGAGAGACTCGAAAGAGAGCCATGCGGAATGGCTAATAAATCGTAGTAGCCAGTGGTAAGAAGAAATTGTGCACTTTAATACCTTTGCTAAGTTTTGCTTGTCGGGATTGTCGGTTTTGTTGTAGAGCTGTCCAATTTGGATTGTCGATGAAGACGATGCGGTTGTTCGTGTTAAAAGCGTCTTTCATCTGCAAATCACGGCAATGAATGAACTGCTTGGTACTAAAATGCGTGTTTACGACACTGTCTTATTGCTTAGTAGAATGAGAAACATACCTTTTGTACAACTTTGTCAGCGACGTATTTCGGTGGGTCGGAAGCAAGCGTACTGTTCTCCACGTTAACAAGTACTACTCCAACTGTTGACAGAAATACCGTGTCCGGGTAAAAATTAGGGCAGTGGTAACTTGTTAGTGGTTAATGCAAAGGACACGGCGGAGATTTCAAGCACTAGTAAAAAGTTTGAAAATTTATACGAAAAACGAACACCATTTTATATGTGTAACAAGAAAAAGCATAATTACCTGCTTTGAGTTCCACAGGTGGACTCTCTGTGAAAAAAAAGTGTCGTAACTTATTGCAATGAAAACGATTCTGCTTTGGAAGTAAAACGATCGGTTGCAAGCATTATTTGACAATCCTGTGGCCTGCGACTTTGCAGAAACCGCACAAATTAAACTAAATAAAAATTTAAGACCAAACATTGTGAGATCATCTAAAACAGCGGTTCTTAACCTTTTCAGTCTAGTTTCCCACTAAGGCCAATCACCAAGTTCGAATTTCCCTCCTGATATTTTTAGTGACGATGTTTTACGGAA
>JGI24158J21664_10009602_pt1 | contig 12913 bp, 7 predicted proteins | sample Ectturendosymbi3_FD_21664 | JGI IMG/M metagenome (IMG submission 21664) | reverse complement strand
AATTCCACCGTTTTAGGACATATTGATTCCAAATATGATGTTATTTTCAGAAAAGAAATTATAACCACTTTAAAAAAATTTAGTAGCCATATAAACATGTCCGAAAATCTTTGTATTTGCAACGGCTATTCAAAAAACTTGAAACCTAATATAGATTTTTTAAACAAACTTTTTAATCTTAGATTGAATAAAACTACGTTTTGTGCTATTGAGTATTTCACCCTGCTTTGACTTGCATTTGTTAGTGATGAAATTTCATAATCATACAGCATGGTAATGTGATGATAATCTGTATGCAGTAGCCAATCTACAAGTTTCAAAGTTTATTTGCATATTTTTATAGGCCAAACAAGATCAAGTGTGAAATACTCGATAGCAGTGTGAAATACTCATAGCAAAAACATAATTTTATTCAATCTGAGATGAAAAAGTTCATTTGAGAAACCTATATTAGGTTTCAAGTTTTTTTGAATAATTGTCGATTCATACTTCGTCACAACAAAATTTTTTTTGTGTAGTCGTTGCAAACACAGGTTTTCGGACATGTTTTTATGGCTATTAACATTTTTTTTGTGTGACTATAATTTTATTTTTGATAATATTACACTAAAACTAACATCATATTTTAACTCAGCTGTCCTAAAACGGTGAAATTGACTCTTTGGTCACATCTGTAACACCAGTGGATCAAAAGAAATAGCAGTTTGTTTTTTGGAGCCCTCCGCGCCACATAGTGGTGACCAAAACTTCGAAACTTTAAGCATCCCTATCTCGGAAACCGATGGACCAAATACGAAATATTTATAAATTTTACTTAGATATTTGCAGTGAATAACATATCTGAAAATAGTGAAAATCTGAGAGTATGGGTTACAAAATTGCAAAATATTTGTTGAATTATAATGGAATGACCCTGTTGTTGTTAAATTAGTTCAATGCTTTTTTCTTTTTTTGCGCAGATAACACAACGTATTGTCCACCACTATAAATGCACAAGTTTATACTTTGGCGAGTACGGATATCCTCCCCGGTGCAATGCCTGGTTGGGACAGTGCGCCTTGTATTTCATTGTAATGCTTATTGAAAAGGTAAATTTCGATATTGCTTTACACATGCCATCAAAGCAAGTCTGCGATGCTTTATAATTATTTTTTGTGATTCGTGATATCCATTACAGCGCAAGGATTGCTAAAATTTTTGTCGTCGTAACGCGACGGAAAGTGTAACATCGAATTCAGCCTAGGCTTGTAACGGCAAAACGAAAGTACGCGAATAAAGGCAAAAATAAAACGCGCGACTGCCGTGAAATTTCGTCTGAAAGCCAGTGGTGGCCATGGATCCGGAGTGCGGAGTCGACTCCGGCAGGATTCTGCGCTTTTCTTTCAGACCTGGTCAAAATTTCGTTATATTTTGGCGTCAAATTTCGGCGTCAAAATTTCCGGACCCGGAGTCACTTTTCAATTTTGGCATTAGGAGTCTGCGTGGTCATTTCTTCAGTGAAAAATTGTAAAGTTTCGGTCGGATCGATGGCAGCCGGAGTCTGAACAGGAGTCGGATTCTCAAATTTGAAAAATATCCGGACCCAGATACGGATCAAAACAATTTGGAAAAGGAGCGGATTCGGAGTCTGAAAAAGTGACTCCGGCCACCTCTGCTGAATGCCTGAAACATATTTTGTTCGAAATGTATTCGATTTACAGCAGTTTTCATTGAGTGATGCATGTTTGGTGTAAATATGAATTGCTATGATGGATCCGTCTCGTTCTGGTATATATGAGGCGGTACGTCTACATCGTTGTGATTAAGTTGTTTTTCAGAATTCCTAGGCACCTCATGCGTATAGGCTGCACCTCACAGCCCTGCGGATCTGCAAAGCGAAACAAGCCTTGCGTCAAAGCTTGCTCCAACACCATGCAGCGCGTAACGCGATATTACGGAACTTGCGTGTTGGCACACGACAAGCAACGCAATGCTTTTGGCGCAAAAGAAATTGCTCGCAAATCATGTTTGGTCTGTGCTTGGCCGTCGTGTCTCGAATATGACTTATGCTGCGAACTGTTTTTTCGGTCATAGACCGAATTTACTTTTAAAATGACCGAAAAAAATTAAGTCAACTCGGTCACAATGTCCGAAAATATAGACTAGTGAAGACTGTTATTGTGGGTTTTAATACAACTATGGGACAAACGACCAAAATGTTTCATCGAGGAAAAACCAGGCTGCGAGACACATAGCTGGTTACCGGCACCGAATAACTTCTGTCATTGTGGTGTGTTGGTTTGAAAGATGCGATTTGGTTTTGACTGTTACTTTTCCGTTGAAGAAAAAATGGCTTTTTCTTTTGAAGCTTTAAACGAAAGCGGGCAGAGAACGTCTGAAAAGCAAATGCTTCATTTTTCAGACACGTTACTTTTGTACTGTTGTTTCTAAAAAGAGGTTCCCAGATATCACCGTATTTCAAAAATTTTCACTTAGCGTAGCTGTCGCCTTAAACTGTGGCGTGTTTGACGATGCAGGTACTCGGTGTTTTTAAGGTGTTTTGAGAGACTGAAACGGTTTCTCACAATACAACTCAAACTCGCTTTACTAACACCATCAAAATGCACTGAAACCTTTCTTTACGACTATCTCAGTTTTCAGATAAAAATAATAGTTGCGGTCTCTGAAAATGTCTGAGGTCAGCAAGTTTGAACCTCGAAAAAAGAACCTGCTGGTACTGATTTTTTCTATTTTTGATTGACAGGTGCTAGTGGGCCTGATGGTCCTGCCCCCGTTCTGGGTCCAGGTCCGGCACGTGATGCTTCGCTGGATCAGCAATCCTCAGGTCGAGGTCGTGGTCGTGATGCTCGTCGTTCCGTTCTTCGTGAACGCCTTCATGTTCTGGGTCGTCGACAACTTCCTGATGCGCAAACGCTCGTGGAAGCCGCTCGACGGCGGCGGCGGGCTGGATTCGTTTTCGAAGAAAGCCAAGCGAAAAGACGACCGGAACTCTTCCGACGCGGACGCGCGCTACATGAAGCTGAAAGCGAAAGCGAAAGACGCCGCCGAGGCGTTGTCGTCGTCGGAGAACCGCGATTCCGACGACGAGGAGGTCCTCCTCTTGCACAGGTACCCGGCGGTCAGCGGTGACAGGACTAAAAAATGCGACGCTGTTCTCAGCGACCACGATCGCACGTGATGGCCGCATTGGCGCGACGCCCTGCGTCGCGCGTCTGCCTAGGCCAGGGGTGGGGAACCTGCGGCCCGCGTGGACATTTAATATAGCCCGTATCAGGCTTTTCATTACCCGAGTAAGAACACAACATCGCGTCAAAACGAAATTCCTTGACATGCAGACCCTTAGATAGTAAGTCAAAGAGAAGTCTCTCTCACTCCTTGACATTTTTTTCTCCTTGTTTTCCTTTGGAAGATAAAGGTAGGATTTTAGAATGAAGTTAATGAATTTTTGCGGCCTGCCAGAGATAATTCACAATTCATGCGGCCCGTGATAGTAAAAATATTCCCCATCCCCAGCTTAGGCTTCCTGAGCAACGCTGTGCACCAATCGGAGCTCACCTTGCTCGTCCTCAGCCAAACCCGGCTGCTAGTTGTCTATGCTCTTATTATACAATCGAATTAAAATTTCCTGTGAAGCGTTTTGAAATTTCGGTTGCAGTGACATTTTTTCGGGCATCGTGTTTTGTGGCCGCGAAGCAAATCTCGGTGCGTATGGTCGGTCCCTCATCGTGCTGGCTGACCACAGTTTGCCGTGGATCGACAGAAGCAATGCCTCCACCCTGTGAACGGTTGCTATATTTACAAACGTGATTTTCTGCTAATTTTTTCTTCTGTAAAAACTGCTCTTTTGGCAAAATCGATCCTGGGTCAAATTATCTTCGGGTTTATGCGCACCCCCCCTATTGAAAACTTGTTTTTCACATATGTGGTTTTCACCAGATATTTATCAATATACATTTTAAGGCGCGCACTGCTCGATCAAGCTGTTCTGTAAAAGGTCGTAGNTTGCTATCATTCACGAAACTTCAGTATTAACTGACTGGCAGTTTGGTTCGCCTCAGTTGACAGGTTGCCAATCAGTCGCCCTTCTCAATTCACTTAATCAGCCTCATCAACGCATATATGGGCCTCATCAACGTAAGTTCTTTGTAAATTCCAGTAAGTATTCTAATTAGGTCCGATGCTTTAACGCTTAAGGATTTGCACGTGGTTTTCGTCCTTAGATGACCTCACACAGTTCATCTCACTGAGCTCAGTTTAAACAGGGTTTTATTTTTAGCCTTGACTTGCGTGACGATCTTTCTGTCGATGCTATGCCGCCCAGTGTTGAGATAGATACGTAAACATTTTCCATACGCGCTATTTTGACCCTGATCCAAGTAACCTATCAGCGTTTAATAAAGGTTTTTGCCTGTCTGTTTTAAGCATTTTAACCCTCGGACCTTGAGGAAGCGGAGCCCCAATTTGACCTTTAATGGCGTCGCACACCCAGGTGGGTAATGTCACCCATTCACCCGCACCTGAAATAACAAGACTACAACCAAAGCGAGTTTAGTTGGGATTTTCCTAAATCTTCAGTTTTTGAACGGAACATGGTCGTGAACAGTTAGAAAGGTGTTGTTTTTGAAGGCGTGTCGGGAGGGAACTTACACAAAACTTTATATTGCATAATCGAGTTTCGCTTTTCGGAGCTCCAACCTTTGTTACTAAGACCTCGGCTGTTCGAAATTTCAGCTTAAAATGCTATGCTTTTAAGAAGTGGAACTGTTTGTGTTGTGCAGCGAAAGTTTTGGTAAATTGACTCCCTACGTTAGAAACTACACGAACACTTGTAACTACCTGTAATTATTCGAATCAACGCAGGCCCGTAGCCACAGAAGGGACGTTCGCAGCCTGCTGTGCCCCCCACCGAATTTTTTTGTGCAGAGAAAATTTATTATTAATATATTTACTAAACACCAAAATCTCACTCTCCTAAAAATGTAATTTCAGTCCTCAAAACCTGACTACGGGCGTATAACCGTGTGGTTTCTTTCTGTTTTGCCTGCTTTCGCCGAAATGCTCGACGAAACAAATGCACATCTTGCATTGCCCGGGTCTTTAAAGAGCACCCGAAGTCACGTGACCCGGTCACGCGTAGCCGGTGATGCAATCTTCTGTCATTCTGTTTGAAAACAGTGGGTGTGTTCCAGGATCCCACAGCACTTCCAACAAGCGGTCCCGAGCTGAAAGTTTCCGGGATTATTTGCAAAGTGCTGTGAGGTTGTCGAAGTTTGTTTGTCAACATCGGTTTCGCACTCTGGTGAAACTCGCATTCGGTTTTGTTTGCTGGGCATCAATGCACCACGTGTTTCGTGAAATCTGGCGATGTCGATTCTGTGCGCGTTTTCAGCGCACGACGCGTCGATGCGGTCATGCCGTTGCTCACCCAATCGTGGCCCACCAGTGAGCAAACCTCTTCATTTGTTGGTGCAGTGAATTTCGTAGAAAAGCGCAAATAGTTCCACGTGTGCTTCTAGGAAGACTTCCTGCTTCGAAGCAGAAAAACCGCAATGGCAGTTCTGTGGTGGGGCTATCTTCTGCCGCCCGTTACAGAAAACGCCGACTCACCGAAACAAATAAATTCTGCAACAAAATTTCTCGGCAAACTTTATGTGCAATCGTGCCCGTAGCCAGGTTTTAAGAATTGGGGGAAAATAAATTTTGAGAGGGAAAGACTTGTTTTATTATTGGTTTATTTAAAAATGTTCTGGGCACAACGATTTTGGTGGGAATTGCCCCGAATGCCCCCCCGTGGCTGTGTACATTGTACAACATATACCGTTGTGGTCTTTGATCATCATGTCAATTTTACGCGTATTGTCCACGAAATCCCGATCGCCGTTACCGTCAAAGCCTCGCAACCTAATCAATGTATTCTTGTTTTTGCCGGACGAAATGCATGAGAAGTGCTCGGTACAGATTTGTTGACATTTACCTACAATTCTGTAAACAATGCATTGCCTGTTGATCTGTTGCGAAAAGCTTCTTCGTTGTTTTTTGGTCTGATGCTGAAGATTATTCATTCAGTCCGCATGTACGTTGCTGGCATGATCACAGACCCGTTTAAAGTATTCTTGGCCCTCGCTTGTCTCTGATGCACGACGTTGTCGCATCTCTGCCACTCACCCCCCCTTGACACCCAACCAAGTGGAACAACGGTTGCAAGCAAGTTGGGCCACTAAAAACGCAACACGTTGCTACTTGTTTGTTACGCCATAACTGTATTTGTTACGTTCACTAGCGGCGTTTCTACCTGAGCCTAAATAGAGAATCACGTTTAAGGTCAGCGAAACCTGGTGGGCACGACCCAGACGCCGGTGCGCTCATGAAGCAAGGCCACGGCGCACACCGGTGTGGGCGCAGAGGCCGAAAGTGGAATTGAAAGGACTGGGGCCAGCCCCACGTCCCCTGGAATTGCCAGTGGCATTCATGCCGTAAATTCTTGAATGATGACGTCGTGACATCATTACGAACGCGAGCAGCGTTCGAACATTTCGTTGCGAGCTAATAAAGCGTGAAAAGGGGGCGACACCGTGATGACGTTACTCACGGCTGCAGAACCTTTACGTGAGGTTTACATCGTAAACAGCTGTGCTCGGTACAATGAACATCCAGTCAAAACATTGCCCAACTCACCTACAGCTGTGCGGCTGGATCCGCTTCCGGTTACCACGCATCACATCTATTTGCGTGCAACAGTTACTTGTACTGTTGTTTTTGTGAATGAAGAGGTTCGTCNCTTTGGTTTTATTACGTAACGGTTGACAGGAAGTACGTCATGGCTTACGTTCCTAGTTTTGATAAACGTATGTGTATTAATCTTNCTTGCGGCTCTCCCTAAGCACCGTGGTAACGACGCTGTCCAGCGGTCATACCTCAAAAGCCACCGAATTTGCAATTTGGAAAGGCAGAGAATGACTGGCACGATTTACGTTCAAAGTACCATTTGCTTTGCGTAAAATTTGCTCGCGTCGATCAGACATGCGGTGGGGCGAATCGCACATCGCGAAACATCGGTGTTTTTATTACAAGTCATTTTTCGTCCACAACCTGCGGCCAGTAAGATAAGAAAGCACCCATTGCTTGTCGTGTGACGTAGTCGGACGTTTCTTGAAGTTGAAAGGAAGACACCACTCATATTTTCAATGCAAGCGTTCAAATAAGTCATCGACAGTGGTTGGGGCGGCAATAGCTCACTTGTAAAGTGCTCGCCTCTCCATTGGAAGTTGTTGTGTACGCTCCACGGCCACTGAGTGAATCACCGTAGCGCTCCTTAGGCAAGAGCGTTCACCTCAACTGCCCCAACAAGAAGCAGGCTTAGGCCTGCGGCTAATTGCGGTCACCAAACAGCAAATCGAAAAAAGGGCTTATTCTTGTGAAATCCAGTCACACTCCTGATCTCTGCGAAGCAAACTTACCGAAGTCTTCAACCGCAACGTATTAGAATGACGTTTGCATAAGTGCGATTTCAGAGCTGCGACGCCATTGGTCCGCTCGATTGAACGCATAGTAACGCGTCAGTGAACACCGCACAGCTTTCGACGCTATCCTGTTTTATGTGCCCATTAATGTAACTGTCATGTGATGGAGAGCACATACCAACGCTGGTATTCATGCGTATTCCAGATTGAGTCAGAAGTGCTTCGTACTCGGAACGTTAATTGGCGCTCCGGGGCCACCGTGCATTATTAATTACGAACTGATGCATTTTGTGCACAATCGACGAACACCGTCTGTCTTGTGTTGTATTTGGCATCGTCTTTTAGTTCCATTCAACTCTAGTGCTTGTGCAATATCTTGAATTGTTGCGCGGAGCGTACAAGTCGCCGGTCGTAGTACCAACGCTTTTCGTATTTATTACTGTTTTTGTTGTTTTTTCTAGTTGCCTCTGGTGGCGCTAGAAACGAAGCTGCTTGATTTTATGCGACGCGGTGTTTTCTGAAGCACGGTTGTTGTCTATGCGCCCATGCAACGTAGCTCTTGTGTCCCGGACGTGTAGTGTACTACGTAGCTGTGTTACTGTCGTGACAGCGCATTGGGGTTGTGCATGTAATCATCTGTTATGCGGCGAATGCCGTGCGTATAGCAATACACACGTGACTTTTAATTACCTACGCTATTGTGACGATGCTGCAGGTCCCAACGTGTGGGCAAGGGCGTACTGAGGGGGACAATGGGTGGGTGCAATACCTCCGGGGCCGAAAAGTCCCAATAATGTCACAAGTACTTTCTTCGATACAGTACATTTACTCCCGAAAGACTTTGGGTTCGAACGTGGGGGCGCAAAACTTCTTCCTGCCCCGGGCGCCATCTAACCTTGGTACGCCCCCTGCGTGTGGGGGTGAAATAATGCGGGTCCGATCAAGCATGTAGGTGTCAAAGTTAGATTCAAATCCTACAAGCGTCGTAATTGGTTTTATGACGCTACGTGCGTCGCAATTGGTTTTCTACCTGAAGGAACGGAAAAGCAAGAGGATTGGCATTTCTACGCCTCCCCATAGAATCACCACAGGAGGTTACCGTGGAAATGCGAATTCACTGCATTTGTCCCAAGTACAACCGACTGACCGTTGCTAAGTTCGTTAATCGGCCCTGCCAATGATTTGTATTAATCTCTCTTTATTTTTATATGTCGTTCCATCCGTGATACCGTTACAGTCGTTCTACAGGTGGTTTGTTGTTGCTGTGTGCTCGTTGCTGGGCAAGTGCCTTGTTCAGAATTCGGCGTTGCCGCAAAACGTAGCTGCATTCTATTGTGACGTCATTGTCGCGCATGAAGCAGCGTCTGCCTCAGTGGTGGACCGGTGTTTGTGGTGGTCGGGACGTTATTTTAAGTAGCGCTCAATAAAGCGTTAGCATGTGCTCACCGCTCCTTCATCTCCATCTCGCGTCAATTTGAGAGCACTCGTTCCAATACCCTTCGCGTAGAAAATAACCAGGAAAAAATTGCGCTTTTATGCCGGCTGTGATAGTCACTTTGACAGTGAGCAACGATTCATCACTGATCGGTGCTTGTTTACATTTGAATACCAAGCGTATTCAAAGGGCAACGTTTGTTGTCGATAAAGGACTTGGTGAGTCGGAAAGCGGGGTATAGTTTTTTGTTGAAAATGGAGCTGAGGTCGATTTTCGGTGGGAATCTAAATCGGCAGATGTTATTACGCGCATTTTCGTTACGCTGCCAACACTTGCATTCTTCTTCAAGAGTTTTCTGGTAAGCGTTTAAAATGCAGTATTGCTGTTTTCCTTTTCTTACTTCTTAAATTATGCAACAGTTGTATTTGTGGTAGGCTTTCTGATGCTAAACAGTGGAGCCACAGTGCATTGCCATTTTAGTTTTTGGGTTCTTTCACTGGTTTATCCGGATGAAACTTCAAAATTTCCTGCAGTGATACTTGACAGCGGATAGACAGATTTTCTCATGTGTTTACAGCAGTAGTATGAGGAGGCTTCGTCTTGCAAGTGGCAACATTGATGGGGACCTAATATCGTAGCTGCCAAATAGAAATGACAGCTGTTCACGTCTAAGATGAAGTTAAGGGCAAAAGGATGGTGTAATGTTTGTCATCTGGTGAAACAAGTCGACCTTAATCGTATACCTATCCGTGAATATCGGTATCTATGGGTGTTTTGAAATACATCTGTTGGCAACACCACATTAAAACGTCTACCTGGCAATGACAAGAGATTTAATGAAAAAACAGAAGTCGACAGGTAGGAATTAATAATCCACTCGGATGTTAACTACAAAAATATGAAGTGATTTACAGGCGAAAAAACTACTATCGTCACGGACTGCATAATTACAGTAATTTTGCCAACCACCCCGAAAATTTCACCGGGTTGTAACCCTGGTCCAACACATTGCTGCAAAGACAGTCAACTGTTTCCAAACCGGGCAACAGGTCAGCAAAATCAGGACAACTTTTTCTCTACCGACCTCAAGACGACTAAAAAATGAAATACTAAATTCTCGTATAACCGGCATTTTTGAACAAGTCTCCTTTGTGTTTCGGTCTCATTTACCTCAGCTGATAACACTGTATCGACTGATTGGTGGACTTAGTTTCAAGGTTAATCATTCAAAATCAAATCTCTGAATCAACAGTTCTGCTGTTTGAAGGATGTGACCAAAAGAAAAACTTTCCAAATACTGTTAACACAAATTTAAGATTGATGTGTCAGTTGTGCTAGTTAATACTGATTATCCGTTCTGCAATACATACATGGTCCATGCCGTCGCTTTCGCGACGATCAGAACGGCGAAGCCACGAGAACATTTTGCGGAAAGTTCTTACACAACGCATTTGCGATTACAAGTAACTGCACACGCACAGTAACAGAACAATTGTCATTCGAGTGCCTTCATCGATCGAGTTTGCTCCGATGGGAAGGCGGCAGACAACACGACCGGACTCCGACAAAGATTGCATCCACATTGGAGAGTTCTCCTGCTGCGGTCATTATGCCGAGCGCTTGGCCAGACTAAAGGAAGTTCCATTTTTCAAGGAAAAAAATAGAACCACGGCGAAGAACGACCTACCAGACATGAAGCGAGCGCTCTGACCACTAAGCCACACGTTCTGCGATAAGCTGGCGATATCTAAAGCACAGTCAAAAACAAACTTATGTAATATGTATTAACACTGCTGTCTGAAGTACTAAGCCAGAAAACTGTACAAACCCCCACCGGAAATGGCCAAAGTTCATAAATCTGCAAGTCAAGTCCCAGTCATGACACTGCCGAGTTAAAAATGAAACCACGTCAATCGAAAACGATTTCAAGTCGAGTTGATTATTATTGGGAAGGTCGACGTAACTCGTGATTTGACGGGTCTTTAGTTTGTTCAACTTCTGACTTGCGTTGAAAATTTGCAAACTGCTAAGTCTGATGACGCAAGAACGCCTGAATGATCTGACACTAATGAGCACTGAACATGACATCTAGCCATAAGTGTACGGGAGTGCATATTTTTGGGGATGCAAAAAATTTTTGCCCAAATTTGATCTTGCTTTCCAAAATAACGTATAGGCTAAACAGAAAGTCTTAATGTTAGGACTAAAACGTACCATTGTAATCTAATCAAGGTTTCTACTGTACATTCCCAATTAGGCCTACCAATTACCGGGCTTCAAATCCGTACGCCCTCAACTAGCAATCAATATTCTATACGTTCTAAACTTATTCTTCCAACACGATCATCCTAATAGTTAAGATCTGTTCTTCTCTAAGCATAGATGTGTGCATTTGTGTTGACCATAGTGGTAATCAATCTGGAAAAGGAGTAAAATATCGGGTTATGATCTAAAGTATTACATTGCTGCAAATAGGTCAAGTCTCAAGTAATTAGAGGGAAAGGAGGCAATTTAATGCATAGCATATACCTTAACCTTCTGCATTGGCAATCTTCACTGCAACATGTTGTACTTATAATAGTACAACTTACATGCTTACAGCTTCTAAAATCACATTATGGAAACCAAAATTCCACTGCAGTTTTGACAGTCACATGTGCATTGAACACAGCATGCTAAAAAAACAGCAATATGAGACTGATACACGCAAATACTGCAGCCTATATGCAGTGGTGTGTTTAAAGGGGAGGCGATCGAGGCACTTGCCTTGGGCCCCCCCTTTTTGGGGCCCCCCTTGAGGTGCTACGCACGTAAATTTTCCTTATTTGCGATGAAAAACTTATTATTCACTCATAAAATGTACTACCAAGCAAATCATAAATAAGTACTCTGCTTTCAAAGGGGCCCCCTACAAACTGTAATGTGCAGGTACTTTACTTTCAAAGGGTCCCCAACAGCAACTACAATTTGAAGGTAATTTGCTTTCAAAGGGGTCTCCAACAGCCACTGCAATGTGTAAGTACTCTGCTTTCAAACTTCATTGAAGAGGTCCCTAAAGGAAACCGTAGTGTGTAAGTACTCTGCTTTCAAAAGCCCCCCCCACAGAAACTATAATATGCAGGTACTTTGCTTTCAAAGGTGCCCCCAACAGCAACTGTAATGTATAAGCACCTTTCTTTCAAAAGGACCTCCAACAGCAGTTGTAATGTTTAAGTACCTTGCTTTCAAAGGGGCACCAAACAGCAATTGCAATGTGCAAGTACCTTGCTTCCAAAGGGGCCACCAACAGCAATTGTAATATGTGAGTACCTTGCTTTCAAAGGGGCCCCCAACAGCAACTTTAATGTGTATGTACCTTGCTTCCAGAGGGGCCACCAACAGCAGCTGTAATGTGCAAGTAATATGCTTTCAAAGGGACCCCAACAGCAACTGCAATGTGTAAGTACCGTCCTTTCACAGCAACCACACCACCATCTCCAATGAGCAAATAAAGAAAAGCTTCAAACCAACTTCTACACCTAAAAGGTTGTGGGCTAAAATTTCTTCCAAAAAGTTCTGAAAATGCCCTATCAAATAAGAGCAAATAGGCCTACTTATACCAAAGGATAACTGTTTATACCAAATGATAATTTTTTATACCAAATGATGATTTTTAGAGATTGAAATATTTGCTAAATTTATAATTTTATGAAAATGCCACAGATGAATAAAAGTAGTCTTTTTTATGTCTCTGAGTTGAAAAGGTTAGACAAATTTATCATTTCTTGTGATGTTGCACCTGAGTGAACATTTCCATCAGAAAATAAGACAACATGCTTTAGTTTCCACACTTTTGCAGAGTCATTTCCACATCCAAGAAACTGAGATTGATAAAAAATGAAACACACAACTTGCACCAAGTATCTTGGGGTTTATATCGATCAACATCTTTCCTGGACAGACCACATACATAACCTTGAAATAAAACTCTCCCGAAGTGTTGCAATGCTTTATAGGATACGATATTACCTCAGTAATA
>JGI24158J21664_10009601_pt1 | contig 12914 bp, 8 predicted proteins | sample Ectturendosymbi3_FD_21664 | JGI IMG/M metagenome (IMG submission 21664) | reverse complement strand
TTTATAGATTTCAAAAAAATTGTAAATTTGGACCTAATTTGGACCAATTTGTGAATACATTTGGACCTTTCCTCTGTAGAACATCTGGCAACCCTGGCTGTTTTAACGAAGTCTCTCTAGGCTAGACAGTCTTGCGCTTAGCGTGCATCAAAGAAATGCCTACGTCACTGTGAGCAGGACCCAGGTTTGCGCAGAAGTCGATGTTGTACGGTTCTTCATCGCAGTGAAGTGATGGTTTTAATGCGTCGCGCATTTTTTTACTTATGGCATCTGAGCGTAGGCACAGATGTCTACACAAGGAGTAAGCCCACACGCAACGCATGTTTGCTGTTTGTGCATTTTTTGATTTAGAGTTAGACTTCTGTGAGTCCAAGAAATTGCTATGGACTGCAGTAGGCACAACGGATTAAACCATCCTTTTGGTCAAACACAGCTGGTTGAAATGGTCACGTGATAAGTACAATGCGTAAAGAAACAAGGGTTAAGGTTTAGCCTACAGTTCACTCAATGCAAGGAAGAAGCTGCTAACAGCTTGCCAGTACTGAAAGCATAACATTACTTGTCTATCAGACTGACCCATTTACAGATGTCACAGTCAACTGAGGCAGTCACTGTCCAAACGTGTCATGTGACCAGTTCAGCCAATCATGTTCGGCTGGTGGTAAAATAGCTCCAGGAGTGTATATTTTGCCTCACAAGGCATAACAGGAGTGTATATCTTCATCTTGCCTCATAAAATAATTGTAACTTGTGAAATGATTTTGTTTGTTTATGTGGTCTGAAGAAAAATATGCACTGTAATGTCTTTCAGCTGTAGTTTGAAAATGTTTGCCTGAAGGCAAAATAGCTCCAGGAGTGGCTATTTTGTCTCATGAGGCAAAATAGGTACTGTTTGAGTAATGCAAAAATATCGGCATCGGATATCGGCAATGAAAAACATCGGTATCAGTATCGGCCCAAAAAAAACTCACCAGTCGAGCTCTAGTGTTCACATAGTTATCCGTAAACATAATGGCTTTACGCATCAATGCTCAATCGACACTGCCCAGATTGTTCTGAGTAATAATGGAAAACCGTGAAAGTGCACGCATATGGGAAACCAAGATGTCAGTTTGTCTGAGATGCAATGGAATCATGTTGAAGAACTGGAAAAACTTCAAGCCTCCTTTTCAAGTGACAAAAAAATTCAAAGATCTCAAACCTGGAATGTTCTTAAGAATGGAAAAGGTTAGAACATTCCTTATGTCAAACACATGGTTTGCGCGCAAAAACAATGCGTGACTCAATGAAACAAAGGTAGGTGCAACAGCTCAACGATAAAAGTCTACGGGCTGGAGTGTATGTGGACCGTATGAACAGAGTGCTGTTATCTGAAATCCAAGAAGATGAAGCAAAATCAACGCCTTGTGACCTTGCTGTGATGATTTTGGGTTTAAACATTACTGCATCTTCTTAAGATTCAGACTTCAATTCGACTACAACAGATTCAGAAGGAACGTGCGATGAAGCTGATTTTGATAAACTGATGGATCAACAAGACCATGAAGCAAGGGCAACGTGACGTAAGCTAGAGGAAACAGCTAACACTTCAGTTGGAGCGGATAAAAGCTTTGCGAGTTTCAAGGCTGACTTCTGTGACGTATTAAAGCAAGTAGAACAAGCAGATACAAAATCCAAGTTTGAGGTTCAGGAAAAGCAATATCCTGAAATAGTGAGAGTCTGCTGAGTTGGTAGCAGCGCTTTCCCCAACATAAGTGAGCGCTGAAAGTCTGTTTTAAGCAGTAAGGTTAATCAGGACATACCAAAGGGCTGCGATGAAAGAAAAACTCACAGAAGCCATCCTGTTCTTGAGAGCAAACTATTAAATGTACACTTAATATTTAAGGTCATTATTGCGATAGATATTCAACGAAACATGGAACGTAATGCCGAAGACGAATAAGAAAACGGCGGTCCACTTGTGTAATGAGTTCCTTTCAGCGTGTTTGCTGTAAGAGGATTAGTTGTTCTTGTGTTACTACTGTGCTGTTTGGTGGTCGAATGGACAACGAACTTCACCGCAGGTAAATTATGTTGTTCTGACAGTTTGTGTGTTTCCTGTTTGCTCAGATGATTTACTGAGTAGTTATTCAAGCGTAGTTCATTCGGTATGATTTTTCTGCGTAGTCGGAAAACCAACAATAGCTACAAGCAACCAGTGTCCACAGGTACGTAATGCGAATGAATTTGTTGCTTTAGTAGTCAGTGAAACAATGCGAGTAGTAAGCAGTAGGTACTATCAATATTACAAGCTAAAATAAATACTTTTCATGATATGTTTGTGTTCAGAAAATTTGAAAACTATCAAATATAAAATCGTTCTATAGCTAGCTACTCACTCTCGTTGTATACCACTTACAAAGATTTCTTGGATGTAATTCATGTTAATGTTGTTATTTTTTAATTCATTCATACTATAGAAATAATCATGAAGTAAATATAGTGGCTTTTTATGATTAGTAAATTATCCTTTAAATAAATCGATTAATTCAAAGCCCTAACTCATGTATCAAGCGACAATAACAAAATGTTTATTTCTAAAATAATTTTAGCTCGCTTCTTTGCCATTGTTGACAGCCAAACTTCATTCACGTTATGTTAAGGAGCCAGAGTCGGAAATTTTGGAAAGGTCGGAAAATTTTGGAAGCTAGGAGTCGGACATTTTACCTCCAACCCCGCAACCCTGACTTTCACAGAAAGTTTATCATCCACACTTCATTTGTTTTTACGCAGTTTTGTCAACATTCAATTCCCACACAAAATGGAAAAATTTCAGTCGTAGTCATAAACGATTTTGCCAGATTTTGCAATTTTTATGGTGTTTGGGGAAATGTCGAACAAGTTTTAGTAAAACTTTTTGAAATGAGATTTGTCAAATGAACTTTTCGTACTTGCTGCGCGCAGGAAATAACCGCAAAGTTTTAACAACACAAAGCTTAGCTTATAAACGATACATAACAAATGCCACACAATTGTACTGTAGTGCAGTAGGTGTCTGCTTGGTAAATGCCGTAGAACAGACAAAGAGAAATAGAATGATATAAACTAGTATTTCAAGAATGATTTCGGTATGTATTATTGTATAGCTTTGAATGAGAGACTGGAAGCAATGCACAAACTACGTTTTCACTTTGTGACAAAAAGAACTTCCTATATTCCTAAAAAATGGTAGGTAAAAATTAATGGATCCCAAATTTTTAAGAGAATGCTGTACGTCCACGAAATTTGGAAACTGGAATTCCAAACTATGATTACGTTATCTTCAGAGTTGTAGAACTTTTTCTTGCTTTCACACAGAAAGTTAATCATAAACCGGTAAGGAAAAATGTGAAGCACAGCTGGTTCAAGTATACATAAAGCCCTAAAAATCCGTAAAACAGCCACGAACCCAAACAAATCATTACCAACATTGGATTAGAACCACAGCTACAATCACTTAAGGCTATTCCGCTTCTTCTACATCGATTTTTGGGCGAAACTAAAACTTATATAAAATAAATATCACTTTGACATTTTTGAGCAACTGTGATCAAGAGTCCAAACATAAATTCTCAGTTACAAATGGCAACCTTAATCGAAAATCTTTGAGTTTCTCGGAAGATTCCTCGGAGGTGAGAAAGGCTGGCTTGAACCGTCCAAGTTGATGGAAAGTAAACATGAGACATTCCACGTATGAGAATTGAAGTTTTGGATTCGATGCACCAGACGACCCGTCTTCATCTGAAGAGTTGTCATTCCGAGGAAGAGGCATAAATTCCTGAGTAAGAGAGAAAAGGTAATGTGAGGACCAATAAGCAAGTTAGGCGAAGAGCTTCAAATCTAAGAACAAGCGCCTTCGCCGCACACCCGAGAGCATGTTATCGCCAACAGGGTAACCATTATTTATGAATTCATAGCCTTGGGGCGAAGTAGCCAATAACAAGCTACGTGCAAACGGACGATGCAGTTTCATACAGGTCGTCTTCGGTCGTACTATGAAAATCGACTAGTGTATAGACACAGACAGGCTTGGGTATTGCAGGGCTTCCGTTTCTGTGACGTATAATTTTTTATGTTTTTATATTCACCTCAAGGGAGGACGTCATGGCAGCCGGAGATACAACTCCACCTACTTGAGGATACTGCACTCCGTGTAAGAACTGATTGCATCGTGAACAGCCTACACATTAGCGACTATGAGATTTACCTGCTCGCTCAGCAATTGATGCAGTAACCGAATATGTGTAGCACGTAACATAAAACGAAGGCAAACCAGTGACCATAGCAACATAAAAAGCTTTATATTAAAAGTTGGTGAAGTTACAATATGCACATTACGTGCTTCGTTACAATTCATCAAAAAGTGAGATAAATACTACTGCAGAACATAGGTACACTGTCACATTTTGGCTCGGCATTCGAATACGAACCAAGACGTTCAACACAGACATTCACCTCAACTTTTCGACCTGATTAGGCAAATTCGGACACCGACAAACCATCTACCACGTGTTAACACCTGCGCTAGAATCGGCTTTGCATTGTGAACGCGTTGCATTTTTTAAATTCCACCCCAAAATCAGCTACAACCGAATATACATGCCTTACATTGTTCTGTAAAACTCATGCATTTTGTGACTCGTGTAAGGCACGATCAATCGCCAGGCCTGTTTGTGAACATTGGTAGCCGCAGAATGCTAATTGCCTTCAGCTAAGACTTTCTACAATTTTTTTCAAACAAAATGGAATTATCTTAAATCGATGGGAGTTAAAACACTAAGCCAAATTTTGCCAACGAATATTTTGCTTTCCAATATGAGAACAGCAAACAAAAAGGATGACGTGTGTTACGTAGCAAATATTTCCATAACCATGCAACAACCAAACTTAGTTCCCTGAAAGCATATAATTAGGTTGAGGCAAACACAAGAAAAGTCAGCTTTTATTTTGTGACACGCTCCTGAGAAAGGCAAGTGCGCTATGGAGACTTTAATCTGTTTTAAACAGTACTTTCAAATCCCAGATGAAATCCCATTTCAAATGCGCAAACAAAATGCAAGAACGAGAAAACATATTTCTACGACATTTCTGGCAGAATTTAAGGAATCCTTACGAAAATTTTTCGTCTGAGTCCGAAACTGTTGTCAGATCGCATGCAACTTTTTCGAATCCTAGCTAACTGGACCAAACGATGCGCTCTCCTGCAAAAGTTTTTAATTTAACGGTGGCCTCGAAGTAGAAATGAAACTGGAATTTTAGATTGATTGTGAACGTCAAGTTTTTCACCCGAATGCATGCGTCGTGCAGTACATAACATATCAGAATGCAGAAAAAAACAAGAAAAATGAAAAACGAAGTCTTACGCACCGGTTTCAAACACACTGTACAGCAGAAGTCGTTACGACAGAAAGTTAAAATTATGCAGTGAACAGATAAAAACTCCATTGAATTACCAGTAATTTGTCAAACAGCGATGGAAGGCTGTCAACAACTTCAATTCCATTTCCACAAAAAGTAGAAAGATCCGCCAACTGTTTTAGGAGTTCGAGCTTCCTGTCCACTTGTGACGACTGCAAAGAATACGTACAAAAAGGATAACTTGACGCGACTTTAAACTATGTTTGTTTATGCACAGGTACGGCGGAAAAAATCCACCAAGCATCACAATTAACACATGTTACTGATATGCGCAGCAATTCAGATATACCTCTTTCTGACTGGAACCATTCAACTGAGTATCGCCGTCTTTCGTAAGTGATGGAAGAATTTTTTGACACATGTAGTTGACGAACCTGGAGGCATGGACATTTTTGGAGCACAAGGGCAGCGCCATTCCGACGCACTCAATGATTTTATTCACTGAGTCCAAATCAGCGATGTCAAAATCTTGTTCAAGTTTCATCTGCTCCACAATGATATCGACCAGTTGTTGTCGCCCTTGTATAGTTTGTAAGTGATGTAAGTTGGACAAGCCCTGAAACAAAACCAATTAACCAAGGTAAGCACGCGTTTGTTAGATATGACTTTGTCATGGGATGACGTTGCGCGTTTATACAGTTACCAAACACCATATGTAAGTGAACACGATTAGTTGGTTACGTTCTGTGGTCGGTTTCTCACTGACACTGCACTGGCAACCGCTCTTGTTCTGAACTTGATTAACCAGGGCATCCCTGAAGTGTAATAAAGACAAAAAGATGGTGTTTTTCTCCTTGTAGGTGCTATTTCCATTGCCTGTTACTAATCAGCTGATGTAAAATTGCATGTGAATGAAACTATTGTCATTCTACAGTTCCGAACGTTGTGAATGAAATACTTCGAGCTTTAGCAGAGCCATTTGTCAGTACATCCACGGCCTACTTAAGATCTTTAAAACTTAAAATTCGCTAAGTATACAGATTTAATCCTCGAAAAGCCGGTGAACAATCAAAATCCAAACATTTCTCCAAAGTAAAAGCATGGTACAAGAAAAAAGTGTTAGAAAATACGACACCTCACAGAAATATTTTTGAGGTTTTGGTACGCACATCAGCACTCATAAGACAAACATTTCGGCTACTTCAATTGCTTTGTTAAAAATATCTTCCATTAATTGAGTTGCTTGTTAGTCTGATTGCTTCAGTGGATGATCTGTATTTCTACGGTGATTTTCTGTCTATTTCAGCTATGGTTTTAAACATTGCTAATACCTAACATTTCTGTTCTTAAACGTTAACAAATGAAAACATTTACCAACGTATGACCAGTATCTAAAAATAATACGCCAAATATACACACAAACCCAAAAGCAACATCCTCCAAAAATATGTGCAACATTGGCACAGCACTACTTTAAAAACAATGACCAGTGAAAGGAACAGCCACACATTGAGCTCCTGTGATCTTGTAGCTGTTGCACTGTTAATGAAAGTTCAAAACCTTTTTCTAAAGCATCAGCTGCTTTTCAAACGATATTTTCCAAGCCACTTCAGTACAATTTTGAACATGTGTGCTGAATGTAGCAAACTTTCTGTAAAGTCTCTTCTGCCTCATAAAAATAACGATTGCCTCTAGCTGGCCATGTGACATGTGAAGCATGAAAACACTACTTGCCACAAACACCTGAGAAACCTTACCTGCATCAGCATTTTGAACTCGGACCCAGTCACATCTTCCATTATTTTCTTACTTTCAGCCAAAACATACTCTTCCGTTTCCTTGCTAAGGGCAGCTTCAGATGCAGTTTTAAGCCGTGCACATAAAAATTGAATAGCTTTTTCACGTACATCTTCATCGTCACTCATGATGTGAGCAAATACACCAATCAAAGTACCTTTAGAAAACACATCACTGCATTCAAACAGCACACAGGTTTACACTGGGACTAGACTCTTCAACAAACTTGTACGTACACTAAAATAAAGGCAGAATTGCATCACTGTTAACTTACAAAACAACAAGACAGGCTTCTTGTTTATTCGCTCTTGGTTGCTGAGTGCCGACTGCCAAAACAGTAACTCATTTTTACATACACCAAGTTTCGAAGTTGGCAGTGTCTAAACGACCGCATCTGGTTTTCACCTTGGAAGGACTAAAACACCAAATCAAGTGAAATTGCTGACCTCTGCAAAATATGTGACCACTTTTTTGCATGACAGTTGCTTCTCAGAGTAAAGGATGAAAATGGCTTTTAATTTTTTGTAACCCTAAGCCCTGAACCTAAATCTCAACACTAAACCCCAACTTTAACCGCAAAGCCAATGGCTTTGTGCTGTCATAATTTACTGACCGATTGAGCTAGAGAGCTGATCAAACCTCTAAAGATGTGGAAAATCGTGTAGTTTAGATTTTAAAACATCGGAAAGTTTTGGATTTTGTTTTTTGTGGGTGACGTCACAATGGGGGTAGGTTTATGAAAAAAACATTGGTATCAGCCCAAAACAGTCTTATTGGTCGAGCTCTAGTCGTAACACTCAGAAAAGATTTCCAGGTTATCACTGGTCACAGCGCATTTATTACATCACAATCACTTTGTTCCTTCGAATGTGGTGCTGAAAAGATACATGGTAGCTGTCTGTGGAAAGAAATCCTTTCTCAGCAAAGAATCAGGCACTTTAAGATCTTACAGAGTATATATTTCGCCGACGATGTAGCATCATCAGCTCTTATTCAAATAGAATCTACATGGTAGCTTGTTGAACATTTAACAAACGTCTTACATACAATAAGAAACTGTTTATCCATACATGCATGCCCTTGTAAAATTGATGCTGATAATTATCAGCTGATTATAATTAGCTGCACACTGCGTCTGTGGGGCGCTCTCCACAGAGATTGTTAAGAATAAACTTACGTAATCACTGCGGAGAACGCTTGAGTAAAGTTGCTCTGAACTTACGTCATGATGTAAAAATGAATATGAGAAAGTATAAGACTTCTTGCACAACAAACAACGTCTTCAACTGTTACAACAAAACTGTTTTTGAGATACAATGCTTGACTGGGTATTTCGTTCCGACAAAGGGACAACATTTTCTGAGGCTTGCTGTCATGCCTTTCAATATGAGAAATTCGTCGTAAAAATATAGCTTAGCTTCAGTGCCAACAAACCAGCCTTACTTGGCGTGACATTAAAATAGGCCTAACCTTATTTAATCCTGTCATCACCTAGCAGAAACAGCAGATAATACTTAGGCCGTAACTGCAAAAAAATCAAAATCATTACGAGTTTTGAGACTGTGTCCTCTCACCATGAAGCAAAATATTACAAATTAGCTCGGCGTGTGCCTGGCTGTGCACAACTGACATCTTTTATAGTATCTAACACTGGCCTGGCCGAGTAGCAGACTTCGAAACATGTGCGTTCGACACACAGATCAATGTACCTGTTCCATACTAATGCGTAGGCGCCTTTTAGGCAAGGCAGGGATGTGATTGTTTGATAACAATCGTACACAACGTTGGAAGGAAAATGTTGCCTGTTCCAAACCACCCGCATTAGAGACCTGCAGTGGCAGCATCTGATATTTGATCGGCGTTACTACTGAGTCCCCATGGCACAAGGGGACCTGCGATGACAGTTGAGCGATGCACCGCTGATGTAGTGCAATACATTAGGGTTTTTCTAATGTCTGTATGTTAACCATGATCGCAACTTGGTGGCAGTTAATTCTGCACTGGAAAAAATCTCTTTAAAGAGGCTGACGTGGCAAGTTATGCAAAGATTTTTTCAAGCCATTTGTGCAAGCAAAGTCAATTGCTTATTTGTAGTTTTCCTTTCTCCAGGCATTTTGTGTACCTAGTTGACTCGAACAAAACGACTACAACTGATTTTACAACATGCAGAAAAGAATACACTCAACGACTTACAAATGCATGTTGTCAGTTAAATAACTGCAGAAATAACTACACATGTTGGTGTCTCAAAAAAGCTTATGGGGTGAAATGCAAAATGTTTCCACTTGCCCACGTGGTTCAAGAGAAAAAATGCAGGTGGTGGACTGAAAAAATGTGTGTGCATGTACACTAGTGCTTTGTTTCCACCAGTGCAAGAGAAAAAGGCATGTGAATCGACTGCAAAAATGTCTGTTCGTGCCAGGGTTGCCAGGTTAGCCCTTTTGGGGCCAAATTTCAGCAATTTGGTCCCAAATAAAACTTGTTGGCCCCAAAATTTTTGTTTGGCCCTTTTCCCGGATAGATTTGGACCCTTGCATTTGCAAAAATTAGATCTGACCACCCTGGATCCTGTCTGAGAAACCATATCTTTTCACTTTTTTGACTAATTCATTGCATATTTTCATTAAATTCCTATATTTTGAAGGTTTTTGATTACAAAATTTTGTTAGGATTCTTAGAGTTTCTGATTTTAGTGAAAGTAAGTTCATCAGAATACCTGTTACTTGCTGCAATTGTAGAAGTAGCAGTGAGATTTAATTTAAGTGGCATTTAATAAGTCGCTAAGCATGGGTTCATATGACTTTGTAACTGTTGATAAATTTGGAAAAAATGGTTGGCCATTTTTTGGCCCCATGTCATAGAATTTGGCTCTTTTTTGGATATTTCTAGACTAGATTTGGCCCCGTGGCAAAAAGTAGATCTGGCAACCCTGGTTTGTGCCCATAACTCTCAACATTGTGGAAGCAAGTATACCGCTCATGTTGTGGAAGATCTAAACTGAATCCTATTACCTGGCTTAAATTACCATTTTGGATTCAGACAGTTTAGAATCCGAATCCTTCTGAATTTGTTATTCCTAAAGCCCATCCCTAAACTTAATACTACCAGCATGTCATAAAACATGTCCATCTTTGCTGATTAACTGTCTGCAACATTGAATAATTTCTTGCAACAACCTGCTCACAATAAAAAACTGTTCACAGCAAAACAACCTGCTCATCACCTTGCCATTTAAAGTAAAGGTCCATGGCACAGCAACTTCGCTTAACGTGGAGATGACGCAAGAGAAAAAACTGTCACATACCACATTGTGCAACAGTGACAAGGGCTAGGCATGACACTTTGGGCAAAACAAAGTGAAGCACATTCTTAGCCAATTCGGCCAATTCTGATGCTTCTGACTTTGTTTCTGTAATTACATTGAACATGCTCATTGCCCCACTATTACTAACATAACCAACTGTTCTATTGTATATCTCCACATTTCAAAAGTACCATACAACACTAACAATGCAAGTATGTCTTCCCACTTTCCTATGTGACGTTTCTAATTCTGGTGGCACATGATAACTACGCTTCCCAGTTTTGACCTTGCACTGGAAGTTTCCTTCACGATGTGATCTGTTCATGCAGATTTAGAGAATGGATGACTTCTGTCGGTAGTTGCATCACAATAGAGATGGGGTGTATCAACACTTGATAATGTTTAATAGGTCATTTGCCTCATTTCTGTGTTCACTTGGCCCCCACGATGAAGATGTCAGTGGCAAGGTTGGAGATTATGTGAATTTGGTCAGCTTCAGCATAACCGCCTACTGTCAATTGCCAAAACCTGTATGAAACATTATGCCCATTCGGCAGATGTGGCCATTTGCCAAGCCATTGGTAGAAATCAGTTCCTCATAATTGTAATGAGGTCATGGGAACTGGTGGCATGGAAGATGGTGCAGTTAGGGGCAGGATCCCTCCATGAGACACCAATTTGAAGATAAACAGATTGAGACAACTTTCATGGCTACGGCATATGGACCACTTCTCACTACTGTATAGCAGAAGACTCAGGATGCACAAGGAATAGACCCTGACCTTGAGTTTGATAGCAGGGTTGTAATTAATTATTCCGAACCAAAGGGTTAAGCTGCCCGAATTGGTTGATGCTGCAGAGGTTGACATTGAGGGATGAGATGTGCAGCCACCCTTTGCATTACTAACAGCAATTTCTGTTTATGATTATAGATCTGCAGGTTGAGAATTTCATGTTTTCCTGAGAGTAATTGCAGACTGATCTGATTGCATCACCTTCGTGTAGGCTAATTACTTGAACATATTGAACATGGGTATGTGCAGCATTGTGCAGGTCTGAATCAGCAGATAGTCATGAAAGCAGATCTCATTTGGCTAATTCCTCTACAGCTTGCAGCAAACCTAGAGATTTTAATTCTATTACTCCCGAGACTGCATTTTGTCTTTGCATAAAACTGATATACAATACCCAGATTCTGAAATCAAACCTAAACATTTAATGCTGAGGAGCATAATATCACATGTCTTGCTGCAGTTGTTAAGGAGATTTTTCAAACCTTATGTTTCAAACAGAAATATATACCTATCAAGCAGTACGAATAAAAATAGATTCTGCATAGCACAAAATGATATGAAGTTTGACATGGAATGAAACACACAGGAAGTTGACAGAGAGGACAATTACCTTTGGCATCTAAAGCAAACAAAGCATTCAAGGAGGCATTGACCACACCAACTTCATTTGAGTCATCTGCTGCTAGCAGTTGCACAAGAACATCTGCTAGCCGTGACAGATGGAGTTTATCACTTTTGCATAGAACAGGTATTTGCTTGATGGCAGATTTTCTAATCTGTGCAATATAAAGTCAGAATTATCTTCAACCAGTGGTTCCCAACCTGGGATCTGCAGTTCCCAGGGGTCAAACTTCAAACAGAAAATCTATGCTTATAACATTTTCAAACAGAAAACTTACATTTACAACATCTATCTTAACACTTTGAGAGCTGGCGTACGATATATTCGTACTTCGATTTCGGCCTAAAAAACAGCAGTTTTTGGTTGCCTTACCAACGCCCTAGCTCCGCCGACGATTGCGCTAGAGAGCTGTGTAAAGGCTCAAACGGATCAGCCAGTCTTCTAGATTGTACTCGAAAAAAAATTTGGGTTGGGGCATGTTGATTTTTTGTGAGCGACATCATAAGTGAAATAGTTTTGGGGTCATTTTGGCTCATGTTGCCTGGCCTAGGGCCCAACTGCTGGGCCAAAGTGTTTCGCTGAAGTTTTCATTGGAAACTGCGCTCGAGTCCAAGTCTTTTGAGCCTTTGATCGACTTTCTAGCATTTCTGGTTCAAAAGTTATTATCTAAAATAAACAATTTAATTAATGATCTAATTAGCAACAATTACAGGCCCTAGCTTTTCAGCGGGCATTTTGAGTGATCGCCTGCCTGGTTCTGCTCCCATCTCCTTGCAATGATTCAAGCTTGTACTTATCATTCACCAATGTTTGCAAAGCCACATCAGTGACCCACACCAAGCAAATCTATCGCAATTTATTGCGTAAGGAAACTAGTTTCATGTGTTACACATCTTCAGTCCTGCCCAAAAGTCGACATATGACACAAAAAGAAAAAATTACGCACTGTTGCTAAGATCAAAACTCAAAATTACTAAAATTGAAGATTACAAAAATTTAGCACAATTGCAACTCTTCCACT
>JGI24158J21664_10009600_pt1 | contig 12914 bp, 8 predicted proteins | sample Ectturendosymbi3_FD_21664 | JGI IMG/M metagenome (IMG submission 21664) | reverse complement strand
ACGAAGGACATTCTTAACATTTTTCAAAAAGGATCGGTTTTTGGACTTGATGATTATCAATTTTGAGAATACCGCTTCACACAAATATCTTGTGCAAAAGTTTAAGAGTTTCTGAACGGCTAGATCAGAAATGACTGAATATTCATTTTTTGTTCTTATCCAAAAATGACATATAGGCTGAACTCTGTTTTAAAAATTCCAGTTGCAAACGTTTATCGCAAACTCATCCCGGGCATGGCAGGTGTGTGGCCTCCTAAAGTTTTCAATTGTGTATGGTTTATGGATCCAACTTCGCCTGAATCAAAATCTGTGTATGAAACTTTTAACTTTAGTTTGAAACTACTTGGTGTGCTCTCAAAGCGGTTAGCCTAGCCCGTAGAGTCAGGCTTGTCCATGGGAATGTCATTCCTATGGGAATCTCATGGGAAACCTCCCATGGGATGGGACAGCACACATTTATATTTCCCATGAGACTCAGAAATAGAATGACAGTGTCAGAATGTTACTGAATTGTCATACTTAGACTATACTTCTGAATTTTAAAGGCAATAAATTGTCGTTTTGCATGTCTCTTTGTGCATGTAGTCCTATTTAGTAGATAATAAACCTAAACTTTCATAGATTTAATAATTTTAATTGAATTGTATTCCATATTAATATTATAATAATATAATTGGAATCCCATGGGATGGGACAAGCATAAATTGCTATGGGATGGGACGGGACAGATAAATATGCCCATGGACAAGCATGCGTATAGTACTGTAGACCAAGAGTCTAAACAGAAGCATGCCTTCGTGCCGGATTGAATGCAATAAGGTCAGTATCGGTTAGTACGTTGAAACAATCATGGTGTAACAACGCATAACTTGTTGTGCCTGGTTTGTATTATCATTTGATAGATCAGGCAGGAATAATAGTAAACAACTGACGGCATAAAGTAGGATATTGCCCCCAAAATAAAAATGCAGTAGAAATAGATTCACTGCAGGCCTACTTTCAATTTTCTTGTAAATTTTACAAAAATTGTTATGTCTGATTTGTCAAGTCAATTGGTTTTGTGATCCCGAAATTACATTTCACGGCTCCATTTGAGGCCGTGACCTATAGTTTGAGAAGTCCTGCTCTACGCCACAGGCCGATGGTTAACAGCATGAAGACAAGTTTTGCACAGCACCAAAGTATTGTCGCAACACCATCAGCTAACCATATGGAGTAAGCCCAATGTAGACACGTATTTCCCAGTAAAGCTCAAGAAACTGTTCTTGCTGATTTGATTAACATATAGTTTCAACAAGCAATCTCTGTTTGCGTGAAATCTAGTAAAAACAACCAAACGTAGGATCCAACACTGAAAATATTGCTTTTTCTGGCAGTCTTGCCCTGTTGCGAGCTTTTGTCAGTGGAAAATTGAACATCAATTAAGTATGGGTTTTCTTTTTCATTCTTTTTTTGTAACCACTTTCATAAAGACGGCCTGCATCTCTCTCACGCTCAGATGCATACTATTGTAGTGTTGGTACTGTACCCACAAGGGTCTAGAGTAGACATTTGAATTTCCGCTTCTTTCAAGGTAAATTGTGAAGTTATGCCTCTGCGCAGTTTCGCAAATTTTTAGTTAACATTGGGTCGTCATGGGAAAGAATTGCGCTGGGCCCCCAAAAGCGCGGGGCCCTAGGCCATGGCCTATTTGGCCTACGCATAAATCCGCCCTGTGCAGATCCGAAATCGGTCCGAAACGTTTTGACAAACTTAGCCCGAACCTGGCCAGAACCGGCCCAGACCCAAAACGGCCGGCCAGAACCCGCCCTGAACCGAAAAGGCCGGCCCTCCCGACTTACAACTCTGAACGGGAAACGCAAAACGAGTAAGAAATACTTCTGTGCTGAATGCTGCATCAAATTCAGTTTAAACAGACGTAATATTTTTTAAAACAGACTTTTTAATTGAACACACTTCCTAACGTTGTCGACTAAAGCAAAAAAACATATTTTTCTTGCTGCATCAAGCGTAATCATCAGGAAAAAATACGTTTATTTTGACCGAGACATAATATTTAAAATGAGTTAATTTACTTTATGGAAGAAAATGGTTATAACCTGCAGTAGTTGTGACGACCACCATCGCTTGGAATTGTAAGATTCGTATGGGGAGTATCGACATCCCATCTCTGGCAAGGTATGCCCGACTTTGTATAGTTCCTTGTGCCTCTGTACCAAGTGCTTGGCCCGTCAATGCATTCTGAAGCAATGCAGGGGTGACTTACGTTTAAACTACATAAATAATTACAGTAATTTTTAACAACAACATGCACCACAAACTGCGTTTTCTACTTTTTTATATTGAAAGATTAGGGTTTACGTTTACCAATTTCATTGCAGAAAAAGGTAAATAAATCAGACACTGATTGTGAGGTTTGGAAAAAAATAAACCAGGCGCTGCCATAAATTAGATTATAGTAATAGTATATTCCAAAGCTTCATGCTCAAGCTGGTAATATATTTTTGCAGTTTTTTCCTGAACAAAAAACATAATACAAAAAGATCTCACAAATGTTCTTGCAAAAATGCTCATTTTTATAATTAACGATGACTGAAATTTGTTTAATATAATGTAAATAAATAAAAAGTGAAGAAGAGGTAACTTCAAACTGCCTTTAAATTGTTTGTCTTGAAACATGCTGGAACTTGCGCAAATTGCATTAGGAGTTTCTCGGTGGCGCTAATCAAAACGTACCTCGAATTGTCGCACTATGAAAAATTACAAATTTTGTAAATTATGGTTGTCTTTAACTTTTAACTCAAACAGCATGCTGTGTGTGAATTAATATTCTCGCTTATTTGCAGCAATTTCCTTTACTTATTTGAAGCTTTTCTTCAGTGCTTCTTTTCTGTGCATTTCGTAACTGTGCTGCGTTCACGCCAAAAACGTTGCAACATTCACAATGAAATAATTGAATAAAGAGTTTCTCAAAGATTTAACAAATGAAACTCAGCCTATCAAACTCATGATTCTTCTGACAACCATTTTCTAAGTGATGCAAGCCACATGAAAGCGTTGTTGGCACAAGACACGTGCTTGTTTGAATTTTGTGAATTTTTAACCATTCTAACAATCCGCTGTAACTCTAAATGAAGGTTAGCAAGGAAAATTGTCTGCATTGCAGATAACCAAAACACAATCTTTGAAAATTTTTAAATATGAAGGACTCGCTGACAATAACAACATTTAGATCCATATTTGAGTTTTTCAAACATCACTTCCAGTGTTTCCTAATTATTTATTGCACTTTACAAACTGGGAGTCTACCACACAAAACTGAATAAAAAGAAAACATTGTAAATCTAAAATTCAATTGCTTACTTACCTTCAGTATCTGAAGAAAATGCTGGCAATCCGAAGACAAAAATAAAACCACCAAAGAAACCAACAACTTTGAACATCATCAGATAAGAAGGTAGTGATACAGTGACAAAAAACAAATTATCGCAATCGACGTTCTCGGATTGAAATCCACAGTTATTATCTCAAAAGAGGAGGAACCAATGGGGACATCAAATCTAACACTTGGCACGATATCAAATGAGGACAGCAGCGAAGTCCATCCAAGATTTTTAAATAAAACCCAAAAAACTCAAGCAAAACGTGCCCAGATTTGTACTGCAAATAAAATGTAACATTTTCATCTCAGTTACTATTGCGTATATTAGCCATAAATTATTTATGCCGTACGTACACATTGTCAAAAATTTTGCTGAGCCATGGTTGCCATTAACATAGACTTCACAAGTTTCCACTTCAAAATTGTTTTTAGAAGATTACTGCGTTGGACGCAGTCACCAAACCTCGCTCATTTTATGCTAGCACACATGCTGACAATTGCTGTATGGTACTTAACTAGTTATCTGTGATACTTAGTAAACGCTATGCAGTGACATTTTGTTTCGTAGGAAATTGAGCTCAAGTTTGTCGCTTAACAACGCACTTTCTTTGAGCTGATCCGACAAAGAAATCAATTTTGAAAAGAAAGGTATGATTCGAAACACGGAACCACATTGGTAGAAAAATTTTGAGACAGCCTTTGCAACTTCATAAAGATTTTAGTTTCTAAAGGCTTTTTCAGCTTTGATTAAATTATTTGCTTGAGTTTCCGCAGTCAAATAACACTATCTTTTCTGATTTAAAGCATGTCGCTTGCTACGCAGTTCCAAGGAGCAGAAGGCGAGAATCGTTTTTCAAACTATGTGTTCTTTCCAATGTGTTGTACTTTGATCAGATAAAATATATTATTTAGGTTCTAAGATTTGAATCGCGATAAGGGTTTCGTTCAAAATAAACAGTTGACCAACATCCACTTATAGAAAGAACCAACAAATGCAATGAAGTGCCAAAGCAGCAAACAAACGTGGAAAATTGTTTGCAATTGTTATTACCTGGTGGAATCACTCCAAGTAATACAGTACTTGAATGTGGATAAATTATCTTATACTCTACGGTCAAAGCTAGTTTGAGAATACCATGCATAGAAAATTGCATCAACTAAGCAATTTTCTCGTTTTTCATTTTTCGTCATGATTTTTCCCATGACAAAAGAACATTTCACAAATTAATATGTACAATAGACAAACAAAGCTTGAGTAACAATAAAATTCGTACGTACTACAAAACACTTCAATTTACCCGCTCTGAGTGGTACACTGCACTGTTTTGGACAATGGCTACAAAATTTGGTGATGGCATGCATACGTAGCTCTGTCGAGCAAACGTAGAACATCTGCGGACTTAACGGTTTATGCAACAAGGTTTTATCTGGAAAACACACCCACGCAAAACCTCATATTTTAATGCACGTCGGGTACAATAATGAAGGAGAGTAAAAAGATGTTCAATTCGTTTTCGCGGAAACTGCGCCAAGATCTGATGTTTTCGTTTCAAACCGGAATGCTCGCCAATTATACCTTGACGTCTTTCTAATTACACGTTTCGACGTGTAAGAATTTGAAAAGCTATCAAAATCAACGGTCTAGAAGCTTTTGCTGACGTAAGCAGCTGCAGAGTATTCTTAGAAGTTTTGCGTCAAGACCAAGTCACATACTGCGTTTGGCCCGATTGTGTTTTGCTCTTCTCAAACAAACCGCGCGGCAAGTTCTCCGAAGCTTTGATACACCCCATGTGTTAAGGCTACCACACGGAATCAAACGCGTTCCACGCACGGTAGCCGCGATTAACAAGTCAACTAATAATTGAAACTAGTGCAGCTCGTCAACCCGCCAATCAGTGGGTGGAATGCAGCGAACCAGGTGTTTGATCGTTGCCGGAAGCACCACAGTTGTCCCTTTCTCTCGTTGGCTGGAATGAGGAAAAGCAAACTGTGCAGATAGCTTAGATTTACGTTTCGCTCTGCGCGATAACGACTAATGTCAACCTTCAATAGGCAATATAGCAATTTTAAGGCAATGACCTCAGTCATACAACATCCGCCTGCTTCAATACTGGACTTTTAAAATGTATGTTCTGTGATTCATACCATGTTTCCTGCTGAAAGTCGGTCTGGTTCATAAGTAGTACAAGCAAGATCGCAATCAATATGCAACGTTAATTACTTTAGAGACTTTCAGTTTTTGTTTAAAATGTTTTGTGACTTTTCAGTTTCTGTTTAAAATGTTGGGTTTAAGGAAAGTGCAAAACACATCACTACCGAGTGATATCCGTTGTTGTAACCATGAACATTATTAAACCAAGCCGTGCCATTTTATAATGCCCAACCGAACAACACAACGCCAAGCCCTGCTACAGCTGTGGGGGGCTGATAATGTGAATTATACGCGCGATGGCAAAGAGACGAACCTTGTGGGTTCATTTTGTCTATATTGCTCGGCCTTAGTAGAAGAGGTAAATCTACTTCTGGAGACTTGTAATACAGTATGACCCGCTTGCAGCTTTAAAGAAACTTCGGTTGCTGTTGCAGTGCCAGCTTTTCCAATTTGACCCGATCTTAAAATTGGTCTCGGGGATGTTTTATCCTCAACTTTTTCCCAATGGCACGTATCCTCAACTTTTTCCCAATGGCATGTAAAATGAGATTATAGCTGCGCAGCACAAACGTTGATTTTGGATTTTAGCACAGTCAAGTTGGTCTATAAATATATGGTCTACAAACAGCTAGAATTGTAGATAGGTTTTAGCAGGAAGCAACCGTGAATGCAATTGGCAATTAGTGAAAGCGTACCAGTTGCGTAAAAACAGGACAGAGTAGCATTTCCTCGCGAGTGCAGTGCATCTGTGAGGAATGATATTCTACAGTAAATTTTTGTAACTTGTGAAACCTCGGTACGCCTCGCGCAATTTAAATGTATTCAATGGCTCAGAATTGCCTTTTGAACTAGCTCCGTGTTTAGCAGAGCAGCAACTAAGGTTGTCGACACAGTAATCGTTATTCCTACAGAGAAACGATTTATTACACGAGTAGTAGTTAAATACGTCAAATTGCAAGGCGTTTATCCGAAAAAATAACCCAGATCAAAAGTTTTGTCCCAATACAGTTAGTATCACCATACAATCTGATCTCTGCTTGTGTGTAAGTTACGTTTAGAGAGTGGAACAATTGAATATGAAAGGAACCAACTCAGTGGAATTAAAACTTAGAATAAAGTGCATATGGAAGAAGAAATATTTGCGGGCGCAATCGATAAAATAATTTTGTCAAAACTATTGCCACCTAGCACTTATTTTGAACACTTCGTAACCGCAAATATCTCCCTTGACTTTCGTAAAATGAATTTATCACACAATTGGAGTCGGGCTAATACGCGTTTTATTTTGAAAAAGGGCCATTTTCTTTCACTCTGTCGACCGCAAACCATACGTAAATCTAGGGATGGTGATTTTAAAAGTTTTGAATACTTTCTAAAATCAAAATAGGTGCAGTAACCTCAAACATAAGTTATTACTAAAAGAGGTCCTGCGAGCCAATATAGAATTTCCAGTTTGAAACCTTTTTCTAATTTGTGTGACAGCATTTCAACTGGATTTTGCTTGAAGAAAAAAACAGCATCAGAGAACGTGGGCACAACCACTATAAAATGCATTCTACTGCATTGTTTGGCCTGAACTTATGGCTGGTTCTTTACACCATCCGATAGACTTTACAGTATTTCATCTTTTCCATCTCTAAGACTCAACTGAACGTTTTTTTCAAAGAGTGTCTAATCATCACCTTCTCTTCCACACACAATCAGCATATGCCCTGTCCTCGGAAGAAATTGTACTGGTTCATGCAGTATCCATAGTTCGCAGCGCGATCTTTTCATATCAGCCAGTAGACAGTGTCATCATCCGACACTCGCTACAATCAGTCACTCCACCGCGGTAGTACATCTCCTGACTGACAAATCTTCTTTTTTGTGACCCCGAGGCAACGACATAACCGAAAGAACGAAAAGTGGACATTGGCTGGCCAAGTTGCAAGTGTCGGACTGTTCAGTTCATGGCACAAGCAATAAAGTTTTTATGTAGTACCGCGCAGTCGCTTACGAATGTCGTTTGCAGCGCCGACTGCAGAAAAAGCAAATGACAAAAGCATGCGGATGACTTTTTGAGAGAAATGCCATTCGGGCACTTTTTTATTTTTTGCTCATGCAATCATAAAAATGTTCTTGGATGCAAGAAGCCACTTAAATCTGACTTACTCACTGAAGTGTAAACTAGAGGGCTAAGTGTCGATGATTTCATCGCTGGATATCAGGCACGTTTCCTCTGTCAGAGCCGCAAGTAGTTTCAGAGCTTACAGTTGTACAAGCTGCTGGGAGTGGTAAAGAATAAAAGATATGAAGTACAAGGAATCAAATGATAACCTGGAGCATGCATACGTGTTTGGCATTTGATAAGCAACTAAGAAGTACTGTCTGTGAGAGGTACCTTCAGCGCTTCTACGTCTGGTTTACCATGCATTTTGTAATTTCTTCATTCACTTACGAACCTGTATCAAATGTTTTGCAAAGCGTTTTTCACTCACTTTAAGCATCTGATCGAGTTGAGAAACGTTAATGAAAAACCGCGTAAAATCTAGTGCCTAAAAGGTAATGTGTGATTAAACCATTTTTAAATCTTAAAGAAACATTTATAAATTTCTATCACAACAGCATTCCAAGTTATGTTCACAACGTTGCAGGGAAAGAAGGACGGATTTAACAAATACATACTGCTCTGACTTTAAGTTTATATCTAGCTTATTTTCCCTTTGAAAAGATTTTTTGGGATTTTAGCGGAAAGTAGAACATTGCATTGGATAGTTTCTTAATATGGCGACAGATGGCAGGTTTCACCACCTTCGAATCGATGATCATGCGCAAACAAATGCTAAAAACGTGAAATTGATCAAGACATACTATAACGTCGATATGATAAATGAGCATTGGTTCTTACCTAAGTCAAAGCATTCGTTCGAAATGATTTGAACCAACAATTTTTACCCTACCCATGATCAGATCAAAAATTTGATTGTGATGTGCAACAGTTTTGGCGGTGGTGGCAAGTTAAAATAGATTCTTTCTGGTATCAAACAAATCAGCTCTGGGGTCATTACTTATGCATTTTTCAGGTCTAACTTGCTTTTCTCTTCTACTCGTGTAGCGTCTGTATTGGATATTTTCTGCTGAAAAAATGAAAGAGTTGGCTGTGTGTAAACGCTAACCAAACACAGTCATCTGCATGGTTTCATGCAATTTCCTGCCTATAAAGCTTCTGGCTGTGGTTATGCATTTCTGCTCTTACAATTTGCTTTGATTGAATTATGCTTATTAAAATATTTCCCTTAAATCCTGAAGTTTAAAAAATTACTTGGAAATTATAAACTTCCCATTTTGTCACAAACAGATAAACAGAAAAATGACTTCCATTACAGTAAATAACACTACAGTATCACTGTAAAAAAGAAGAATGAAAATATTCAAGGGTGCATAAAATTTTTTGGATAACAAACAACTACGCACATTTACAAGCCTCAAGAACAATTTTCCATTCATTGATATCACCAATAAACGACCCCATGCTCACACCCATAAAGCACTTTCTCCTCATAGCCTTTGATCATTTTGGTAAAAGGATAACGAACTTTTACTTGGCAAAAAACAAAATGGCGTCAAAGGAACAGTCAGCGCTCTTCACCCTCCACCTATGGCGCCATTTATGAGAAAAACCCTCCTGGGCACACGACGCGTAACGATTCGCTAACGTTGACCTAACTGTCTACCAGTGTTCTTTGTGATTTCATCTGAACGTGAACTTGAAAATGAACAGCGTGCTCGCGGTCATATTTCCATGCTTCATCACTGCAGGAGTTTATTCGAAAGTAACAACATTCACAGCGCTTATCACCCAGCTGAGATCAAAACTACAACGCGGGCTTTCGTAAATACTTTGCGGGAAACACTAGTGTGGACGTGAAAATCCATGATGTTGTTAGCTGGAAATGCGTTTCCGTAAAACTTACCAATTGCCATGTAATTTAAAAACTTTGCTCGTGCCAATAAGACCAGCACAGCAACAAAAGGTGGCACTGACATTGGTCAGTCTTGATTGAAGGAGACTATCCCTAAGCAGGTTTTCTGTTTATTAAATTAATACAGTATCCATGTTTGTTAACAAAGCACCTGAAGGTGGTAAACTTTATGGTATCAACAGAGGTGTCGTTTGCCTAAACGCAAAAACTGAGTGAAAAAATTCATCGGACCGAAATTTCTGAAAAAAACGCCTGTGCGTGGTAGGTTTGATCAGGATGCTCAAGAAACAAAAGTGTACCTTTTCAAGAACGCTATGCCCGCTGCGATTCCAATCAGTTGGTCAAGTCGCTGAGAATCGGGGGCGGACAAACTTTAAGCTTTATCCCATTCGTTACAAAACTCAGGTACTACTTTGCAAATAGCGTCTTTACCGGCTTTTCACCTCACCCGAAATATATGTGTTTGTTTCACAATAGTATTTCACACCGTTCAGCTTAGCATTTAAGTAGGTGCGTTTTTGTAAGTGTTGTCCATGCCATCTATCTAAGCTCTTCACTCATGTGACTTGTGCAAATGTTCATCTTACTGTTTTCGTGAAGGTTGACTGAGTTTAGTTTGCACGTGCCCTCCAACGAATCGCGCCCTAAAAGCATCCAACACTACACCAAAGTGCAAGTTGAAAGCAATCGCAAGAATCGCGATTTGTTACTTTTAAGAATTCATGGAAGTTACGATTTATATCTCACAGAAACGAAATCTGCGCTGTTGGTCAAACTGAACAAAAACCTGTTTTGATAACTTAAATGCAGCACAAAAACAACAATAAACATTATTAAGGACTAGCTTCTATGGGGGGCAACAGTACTGAGAACTCAATTAACGAGTAGCGTACGTGAGAATACAAATCAACAAAATGAAAATTATTATAGCCTTTAGTCAAAGTTAATACACATTTTGCTAAGGAAGTGGACCAAGATTGGCAATCATCACCTTTCCCCTTTATTCCTATGATCATTTTTTCACGCTGGATAAATAGAATATCGTGAAGGAAAAAAACAAAACGGGACTAACATAAAGCCGGAGTGCTTTGCTTATTAACGTTTAAAAATAGAAATAACTTCGTACAAGGGACACAAATCGCTTCTTGCAGCAACTCTGGGTAAAGAATGAGCTAGCTTGTCTAACTACCACTTTTTTTGAAAACGTTCTGTTTCCTGATATCTGCGTGTAATGCGAGCAAAGGTAAGTCAGTGATTCGGCTGAATAAGATAGAAGCAAAATTTGGCTTTTCCATCAACGGAAAAAAATCCTGCCGATACTGTATGTTCATAAAACCTCTTTATCATCCATAAAAACAGGTCCAATTTTCTTCGACGTTTTCTTAGGAAACTGGTAAAGTGCACTACGCTGCTCATCGCCATATTGATGTGTACGACAAGAAAACTTTACTCTGAGTGATAATACCGATCTACCCAGAGACGGATTTATGCATAGGCCACGTAGGCCATGGCCTAGGGACCCGCGCAACGATCTTTTCTATGACGACTCAGTGTTAACTAAAAATTTGCAAAACTGCGCAGAGGCATAACTTCACAATTTACCTTGAAACGGGCGGAAATCCTAATGTCTAGTCTACTCTAGACTCTTGTCAGTACAGTAACAACATGACAATATTGTGCATCTGAGCGTGAGAGAGGTTCAGGCCATCTGTATGAAAGCTGTTACAAAAAACGAATGAAAAAGAAAAAACGGTGCTTGATGTTCAATTTCCACTGACAAAAAGCTCGCAACAACGCAAGACCACCAGATACTGCAAAAACACCGATGAAAAGGAAGATTGTCAGTTTTGGATCCTACGTTTGGTTGTTTTTACCAGATTTCCCGCAAACAGATATTGCTTGTTGAAACTCTATATGTTAGTTAAATCAGCTAGAACAATTTGAAATTGTCATTTTCCAAGCAATATAAAATATAGTTTCTCGCGAGCTTCGCTGGGAAAAACGTGTCTGCATTGGGCTTACTTCGTGGCTAACTGAGGGTGTTGTGACAATACTTTGCTTCTTCTGTGTAAAAGTTGTCTTCATGCTGTTTATCATCGGCCTATCATGGGCGTAGGGGAAGGCATTTTACTGAGGGGGGCGGAAAAATTGCCCTGAAAATAACAAGTTGCTCTAAAAACAAACAATTTTCCCTGATGCTCTGAAACTAGCTTTTTTAGTACAATCCGAATGGGGTCTGAAACCTCTGATAAATCTGTTCTGTACAGTTGAATTCGTTTATAAGGGCTTCGTCTGCAACGTCAATTCGCCTATAATGATACATTTTGTTCGGTCCCAATGGCATCTTTCACATGCATTTCAATTCGCTTGAAACGTCAATTCGGCAATAACGTTCATTATGCAATCCCCTCGAGGTGCCGTTATAGGCAAATTCTGTAGTTACCTTGCTTGTACTCAATGGGGTGAAGTTTCTTGGGTGTTGTGTTCTCCCAGACAAGAAACTTTAAGGTACAGTAATTGCCCTTACTGATGCAAATATGTACGCGATTTCGATGGCGCAACGCAATGGTCAAAAGCGACGCTTCCGGACCGAAGGGTGTGACCCTTCACCTGCCTGTGTTATCGTAAGTGCTGTGCGGTTGAGCAAGGCACTTAAACACGCGCACTCAAAGGAGCGTACCGATTCTTAGATCAAGCTGTTGTCCTACCGACATCCGATTGTTCGATTTTTACAAAAAACGAGGGCTTGGTCTAGATCAGCTATGCCCAACCTGCGGGCCGCATGCGGCCCAGTTTAGGTTTTCGCTGTAGTAAATATATCCTATATACTGACAACCTGTCCTTATTTTAATAATCCTGAATTTGAAAATTTTGATGCAGTTGGTTTTCATTGCCACTATATCACGTCTGGTACCATTGCAATAAGGATTCGAACGCTTTCAGTACATTAGCTTAAGCTAAGATAATTTGATAAGATAAAAGTAAGCCATTTAATGTGCGGCTTTCATTAATATGTCAATCAATGTGCGGCCCTGGTCCAGATAGTGACATACGTTTTGGTTCAGTAAGACATTTGGGTTCGGCATAGCTGGCCTAGGTCAAAGCCATTATGACCAGTCACGTCTTTAGTCCAGATTACAAACTAAACTAGCCTAATTTACACGGACCACCCCAAGTGAATACACACTGAATACACTGCATTGAAAATTTTTTTCACCGTTCAGCATTTTTGAACAACTTGCACTTGCCCTGAAAAACAGAGTTTTCCCTGAAATTTTTCACTGTATTGACTATACACTTTTTATCATTCAGGATTTTTGAGCAACTCGCGCTTGCCTTGAAAACAGAATTTGCCCTGAAATTTTTGAAGCCGGGGAACGGCAGCCCCCCCCCCCCCCCCCCCCCCCCCCCCCCC
>JGI24158J21664_10009599_pt1 | contig 12916 bp, 7 predicted proteins | sample Ectturendosymbi3_FD_21664 | JGI IMG/M metagenome (IMG submission 21664) | reverse complement strand
TTTCAACACCACGACCACGATCTGACTAAATTTCACGCAGGATCCGAGCAACCACTGGTGTGTGTCGTCATAAACAACTGTAGTTACCCGACCGTCAATAACAACAACACAGCTTAATCATGAATTTGGGAAACATTGAATACAGGCTAGAGGGTTTCCAAACTATCGTTGAAAATATTTCTGGCCGAAAGTTATCTACTGCATATGTCAACCAAACGAAGTAAAACGGGAAATTAAGATAAAACTGGGGGGGCCAAACGGGGGCCAAGCAAAAATCTGGGAGGGTCATGGCCCACCCAGGCCCCCGTTAGAATCGCCACTGGACAGGTAACTCTTTGACCTGGTCTAAATGACACTTTAGAGGTGCAACGATCACTGCCAAACCCGTGGTATGAAGAGTTTTCTGACCTCTGCGGTGTTTTAAAGTGCGAGTGCATTTACAACCCCTTTTTACTACCGTGGTTCTTGAGATGATACACAAAGCAAACGACGCTTATCTTTACGAGTCGGGATAAAAGCTCAACATTGCTTTTTCTCCGCGTGGACCTTTCCGCTTTAATTTAAAGCTACATGAGTTTTGTACTGGATGAGTTGTCAACTTGAGTTTATGTTCTTTGTCTCAATTGGTTTCTAAGATTTAAGTCCGCTCATTAGAGAAAACGCATTTAAGTCAAAGACCTGAAGCTTGTCGCATGCGCTCCAAGGTCGTGGACTCGTGATGCAGTGCATTAATCGTTTCATACACTTGCGAACAGCTTGTTCTACCATGAATATTTTTGGCTTGAACTTGTTCAATGCGCTCAGCCAGTAGTAGATTACGAGGCAGTTCTGCTTGGTTGCTTCCTAAGAGTCACCGAATTCGAGGAAAACATGCATTGGTTCGATAATTCGAACGAACACCTGACATTTCGAACAACCCTATACTATTCACTGTAGTTTCCGCTGAACAACTATAACAAATGGCGTAGTAAGCGCTTGACTTGCTGTGAAAGAGCAAAGCTTCAGTTGAAGTGTTTGTCAACTCGCACGCGATGTACTTTCGTCCCACATGTAGTTCTTGTCTTGCACGCTCTGCTGCGCCTGTGAATTATCCGTGAAAGAAACAGTTCTTAATTTGCTTGAACTTGAGCGGTGAGAGAACGTTTTGCTGTATCTGTTCCAGCTTGGACAGAAGTTTTATGCAAGCAATTTTGAAGATTGTGGTTTGTCGTGGACAATGAACAGAAGCCTTACTTTTTTAGTGAACGTTTTTAAAATGCGAAACAACGTTAAGAACATTAAAAAAGTTATTACGCGATTGACATTGACTGGGGTCAGCTAAGATGCAAAACTTTTGTTTTGAGTGTGAAGAAGGAACACAACATTGACATTCGAAATATCATACTAACACCAAGAAGAAAGTAGTTAAGTCTCAAAGTTTTTTTTAGATATGCGGATTTGTCAATGAGGCAAACTATTGTTTCACTTGGAAATAATATTGTTAAGTTTGTACAATGTTGATTGACTTAGGTATGGCTACGAACTCATAAAAACATCTAGGATTTTGAATTTGAAATGTTTCTAGAAAACTGATTATTGCTTAAGTTTAACATTTACAGCTCAATCAATTATTTTCAGCTATGACAAACCCATATCTAATCCATAACTTTTGTCCTCGGTAATGAACGGAAAAAACTATCAAAGAAGTCGGATTCGGCTAGGTAAGATTACATGTATCTAAAAACATTGATATCTCGTGGAGATCCCATTTGCGCAGTTAAATTTGCGCACGCAGTGCTACGCGTCAGTGACGAATTTTTTGGTGCCGAACATAAGAGACAGATGCAATGACAAACGTTTCTACCAAATTTGACCTGACTTAGCTATTATAAACAGCACGCAACTGTTGCATGACTCGTGAAAGCAATACAGGCAAAATATGTAAATTGCAAACCACAAAATATCCTAACAAGAGCTTTCATCATTTTCTGTCTGTCCTCAAAAAATTAAGCAGAAAACTGTGCAATTGAACTATTTTAAATGATACAGTTTAAATAGGGAAGCTGTTGCTGCGCTCAACCTTTATTCCAACGTAGATCACTACAACAACCATAATGATGGCCGCACAAAGCGTCAATTGCTTCTATTGATAAAAAATACAAAGGAAAATATTTTGCTAAGGAAAGTCAGTTAATTCATCATCTCCGCCGGAAATGCAGTAAGCAGGCTCCCCATTCGTGATGCACTGCAGAAAGAGCTTCATGTACAAGCAGCTTGTTGCACCATAATTGCTGTTTTAAGAGACAGAACCTGTTCATTAAGATGCTCAGCTAGAACCAAACAAATTACGAGGCATGGTTCTGCTTGCGGCTGCTTTCCAAAATACAAATAACGAACTCTAAGAAAACCTCCATTGTTTTCAATGGCAATATGAGAGACTTTCAATAACCTCGTTCTGTTTACTGCAGTTTCCCTTGAGGAACAATGAGGAATGGAGTAGTAACCGCTTGACTTGCTGTGAAACAACCATGTTTGTGTGGAAATATGCTTTTATTTGTTTACGACGATGTGCGGCAGGACGTGACCTGGATTTGCTCTTCGTCGCGTCATGTTGAGCGTCCTAACACACAAAGAACAATATACAAACTCACGACGAACAGAATAGAATACCATAGGGCTAATAGTCGACAATGTTTTCCAACAAACAAGCAAAATGACAATAAAGAAACAATTCCCTAAACAAAGGATGAATTACTACATAAGGAAATCATAGTAGAGCAGTGTTTTATGGCGAGGTTAAACGGTTAGTACACTCGAGATACGTAGAGACAGCGTCATAAACTTCAAAAGTTGGCTTGCATTTAAGAGAAAGACGATATAACAGTAGAAGATGCAAACGTCTTGCTTGATTTCACATCATAGGCGGTAGTAAATTTGTAAGGGCTTCTCTCATAAATTATTTTTACAGGCTGCAGGAGATCAACGCCGAATGCAGAATGAAGCGTACAGTTAAGTGGTAGACGTTCGTCAGATTCAGTGCCACCACATGATCAAAAATAAGTGCTCTAATTCAGGCTTAGGACACTATGATCTAAGCGGATTCTATATCGTATTGATGCATTATGGGTTATTTGTCGATTAGCGCGAGATGTATTTTTGTCCGAGACGTATTTAGCATAAACACTCTGCTGCACCTGTTAATTTCCATGAAAGCAATAGTTGGTAGTTTTCTTGGATCTGAGTGTTGATGTAATCATTTCATTTAATCCAGCTTGGGTAGAATTTTTTATGAAAGTTACTTTGAAGATTGTGGTTGGTTACAGACAGTTAGCTGAAGCATTACGTGTTAAGTAAATGGCTTTTAACCGGGTTATAACAGTGAGATCATCAATCGATTGAAGTTGACTGGGCTCGATTCAGATGCAGAAACCTTTGTTTTGATTGTGAAGAAACAAAGGTAACATTGATATTTGCAAAAGCAATTCTTTAACAACTAACACGTTTTTTTGCTCGCTGCGCACACATCAATCGAACGTCCGCCTTATATCGCATGGGCGTCAGAATGCTTGTTTAATTTTATGAGTTGGTCACTGTGTGCAACATTCGTACAGAGAAGTAATGTTTAGTTTTGCAACCTTCAACCCAATCTAGATTAAAGCGTTATGTAATTTATCTCATTCTCATTTGATATCTGCATGGCTTTTGTAAGTTTTCGAACAGCTGTGTGCTTCTTCATGGTTACTATGTTGAAAACAGTGGTCATTCAGTTTATGAAAAAATAAACTTCATCTCCAACCACATAAGGTTTTTACTCAAATATTTGCAGAACTGCGGCCTTTGGATTACATTTTGTTGCTTTTACGCTTTTTACGACACTACCATTAACAAAAAAGTTGAGTCGCTTATCGTAATACAGTAGTCAAAAGTAAACCTTTTATCACAGTGTTGCAACTGCATACCTTGTCAGTTTCACGCCAATCGCTAAATTATTTTCGCTCTATTGAGACAAACCTGACAAAGGAATTTGCCAAAGCCAAAAAACAGTTAAAAATACTGACAGGTATGATATATCTACCCTGCCTTTGTCACTGGGTTGCAACACTTTGTTTTTTGCCACAAGCGGTCTGGTTTATAACAATGAAAGCCAGTGTTTTCCAGTAATTAGCTAAAAGTGTTTCAGTGCTAATAGTTGGGCAATTAAAACACCTTTAGCTTGTGCGCACCATATTCAAACTGATGTTTTTTAATCAAAGCAATTGAATAAAGTTTATTTTCTAGAGTTTGCTGCACATCAGTGAAAAAAGTTCAGAACAATAACATTTCATTAAGAAAATCCGTTCTTTAAAGTCCTAAAATACAGAATTACGCTCAATCTGATCTAAAGACAATCGCAGAACATTTATTTCCTTCTTGAAAAACATCCGAGCAAGATAGAAAACGCACAGTTCTTGAGACAACGACGTGTGCGTAACAGTAACCAAGCAGATAAACGCTCGTGCTAAAACAGCTCAGCGCCAAATTGCCAGCGCCAAATAGTTGTCGCCAAAACGACGCCATACAGTCCCATATCGCTTTCATGCAACCTTGGGTAAATCACTTGTTTTTTTTATGGAAACGCAGAAAAGGCGGAAAAACAAAAATGTAATCGAAAGGTCAATTCTAGATGCAATAGTAGAGTTCCTGATATTGGTCTGATTTAATTAGCATCAACAGAATACAGCTCTTCGATAGCTTTGGAAACCAATGCAAACAACACATGTAAATTTTAAATAACGTAATGCTTCAACAGGAGTTTTCGTCATTACCTTTCATTGAAACTGCAGGAACCAGTCCATTACCAACTTTTCCAACGCTCCACCCTCCAACACAGATCACTACAACAACAACAATGATGGCCGCACCGCACAAACGGACAACCGATTGCTTTGGGAAAAATTAAAGAACAAAAGAAAGTGAACTGCTCAGGAGACCTTGGTAGTCCATTCGCAGGGGCTCGTTTTTGTTGATTTCATAAGGCCTACTTAGATCATTGTTAGAAATCTGTGTTTCCATGACTTTCTCCTGATTTTCAGAGACAAATGTAATAGTGCCAGAGATATTCTATAAAAACCTTCCTAAAACCACAGAATAAAACATTGATCCACTCTTTAGTGCAAAACGTTAGGCTCCAGATATAACCTCGGAAACATTATATTTGAAGAGTAGACCTACTACATGACTTTATATGAAGAAAAAACGAATCTTAAACGCTCATAACGTTTTAAAAAAGCAGTTTTTTGGGCTACAGTGTATGAAATTTGTATGCTATGTATGTTTTGTTGTGCAGATACGATTTTCTTGTAAACGTGATTAAAAATGGACGTCGGGAAGTCAAAAATAGTTTGCTTCGGAAAAAAACCGATGTCACATGTCCCAGGAAACTGTAATCAAACGTTGGGTTGCCTGGCACCATTCCTTTCCCGGCCCGTATAGCGATTAGAGGCTTCCTGGGAAGTGTAAAGTCAGCTAAATACACCATCCCAGTCGGTTGTGTCACAGGTTCACAACAAGAAATTGAAGAAATTGATATTCACTAAATTATTCTGAACGTGAGTTCAAATGTAGAAAATTCTCAAAATTACGCTTGGTTATTTGGATTTGTTAACAAAGCCAAGTAATTGCTCAACTTGCTAATATCGTTGCGTATGACTAAGAAACAGGGACGTGCAGTCAAGAAAGAAAAGTGGCAACAAACTGACAAATTGATGAGTGTGAAAAAAAACGGAAGGTTTTGACTTTGAAAAGTCCCATGATGTTGTAACGCAAGCGAGAGATGAAGTAATTGCAAGTACAATTTTATTTATTTTTTTGTATTTGCAATTCACTCAAAATTCCAGTTTGCCAAAGAAAAATCCACAGCATATTTGTTGCCGTAGCGGATAAAAGTGCAATACTAGTGGTCCAAGTGATGCAGCAAGGATTCAAATTCGCTTACNGGTTGTAAACATCTCAACTTGTAGATATCTCGTACCAATCTTTGTAGTTGGGTACGTGGTCAACACAGCACTTAGTTTTTCTATCAAGATTAAGGAAGTAAATAAATGTGCAAGAGTGTTTGGTGACATGACCAACAAGTAAGCTTTATGGCAACAAAGTTTACAAAGAAAAACGGAAAGTTTCTGCAAAACGTGAATTACAAAAATTGCACGACTAAACATGGTTACTTGATGTCACATACCCACGTGTGAAATAACCATTTCCATATTTCGTGGCAAAGATTAATGTTCACACGCGTGCCTAACATTCATTTGTGACAGCAAGTTTTCATTGTATTGCTGCTGCACATTACCAATAAACAATCACTTTGATTATAAAATCGAAAACAATTTCTAATAGCCGAGTGAGCATCAAACCTTATGCGGAAGACACAGGAGAAATTTATCACGAGGCGCGATATCGGGTCACAGATCGTTAATATAGAAAATAAAATAAACGAATGACGTCTTATTAGGCGGTGCTCACTGTTCTACAAAACATCATAAAGATACTAAAATGGCCAAATATCTCAACCGACCGAATGTAATATAGCCATGTGCCTGAAACTAGTAAAATTATTAGAAAATTGCAAAATTGTAATAGAAAATATTTGTTTTTATTATTACCCTGAGTATTTCACCTATTTTGTTCGTGGCAAATTCGAAAAAAGCGGAAAAACAATAATATGCGATTGAAAGGAATTACTGCGAAAATTTTAGTTTGAAAATGTGGTGGGTTCGGCGTGGAACGCATTTCCTGGAAAATTAAACGACCTCAGTTTTGAACACAACACAACATACATTAACACAACACCACGTGTCAGCGACGACCTTTGTGTTTATCGGACATGCTGTGAAAGACAGAGGCTTAACACGGAATGGCAGAAATTTCTGCTGCATTTGGTCTTATTTAATAAAAAGCGCACAGCTGTTTGATGACTTGTGAAACCAAAAAGACAACAAACGTAGAAGATAAATCATAGAATATTTCAACAATAACATATGCTATTTTCTAGTTCACATCTAAAACTTAGGCAGTGCATTTGCAATTAAAAAAAACCCTGATTAAAGAAGGATGAAGTTAGAGCGCTTCAATTTTATTTCAATGCAGATCACTACAACAACAACAATGATGGCCACACAAAACGTCAACCGCCTTCACTGAGAAAAAATGTAACAGATGAAATTGTGCTGAAGTGGACGTTCGATTATATTTATCTCAGTGGATAGATGGGCATGTTGTTGACTGACCACCTGTAGGAAGTGTTTCATACACTTGCAAACAGCTTCTTGCACTTAATCTATTAACGGGTTGCACTTGTTTATCAAGTTGCTCATTCAGATGCAAGCAGAATATGGGTCGCTCGGGGTCGGCTGCTTTCTAAAAGATCAAATTACGGGTTCGTGGAAAATCTCCATTGTTTCAATCGCAACATTAAACTTTTTCAACAACTCCACACTGTTCACTGCGGTTTCTAACAAATAAATGGAACGGCACAGTAAACGCTCCGCGTGCTGTGCTGAAAATATGTTTCTTCAGAAGCAATTGTCGATTAGCACGCAATGTACTTTTTTCCTACACGCAGCTGTTGCAAACACTCTGCCGCATCCGTGGATTTTCCATGAAAGGATTATTTGGTCAATTTTCTTGAACGGTAGTGTTGAAACAAACAACGTTTTATTTGCTCCAGTTCCGGCAAAATTTTTTAATCATTTGGGTTTGAACTTGGTGGCTTGTAATAAATAGTAAGCAGCAGCGTGTTGCATGACTTATGCAAACGGTTGTTGAATGGAACATCAAGTAAGTTATGATATTATGCAATCGACGTTGGTAGTATACATTCAGACGCAAATACTTTTGTGTTTACGGCAAAGAAGCAATAAAACAATAATATTGAACAACATGGAAGTTACTTAGGTCTCAAAAGATTGCCTCAACATGCATTCTTGTAAATCAGGTAACATATTTATCTGCTTGATTATGTCCTTTGGATCTAGAAATATCCTTTGTACGTTTCCTGTGCTTTTGATTGACTTTCAAGGAATGAATTGACGTATGACTACAAAGCAGAGTCTGCAGTCACAAAAGCAAAGTTTGAAAGATTTCATATATTAAAACTTACTGTGGAAAAAATGTGGAATATTTCGATTTTGAAATATTTTGCGAGATTGTTTTGGCGTTATCACGCAAGCGATAGAATGAATTATTTTCATTCAAATCTCCCTTCTGAGCACTACGTGAATTTTCAGATCTTGCAAACAAAAACATCCGTATTGTTTGCTCTCGCAAATAAAAGTGAAACGTTATCGGTTCAACTAACAAAGTAAGAGTCTTATATAGCTGCAGTAAGTTAGTTTGCTAACAGTAATCAATGCATTTTAATCGTAAAATATTGTTGTCCAATAGCGATAACAATCGGAATTTCGATTGAAAAGCAGATCGTTAGATTCACTTGTGAGTGCAAATGATTATGTAATACTGTAGCGTTTCGAAGACTTTAGAAATTGACAGAAGTATGGCATTAGGCCTATAGTTACCTGCAGATATGTCATATGTTGGGCCGGATTTGTGCAGAGATATAACCGACGCAATCTTCCCCAACCTTGGATACCGGTTGGTTGCAAGAATGAAACCAAAAAGGAGACTAAACGGTGTAGCAGGCGACATGGAACATGACTTGAGTTTTAAGCAATTGGTAAATTATCAAAAGCTTGGATTTTCTCGAATTCAGACCTGTTTAAAAGACGACAGACCAGCAAACAGTTCGATGGTAACTGGAGGTATACGCAGGTTAGTGATGCAGATGAATGGGCGGAAGCGACTAGGAAAGAACTACATCCGCACACTAGATGTTGAAGCCAGGTGCTTATTGAACAAATTGACACTTGAGACATTGTCGTAGTACACATCGTTGCCAATTTTTAAAGGATCGTAGGACTGTGGTTCAGTACCAAGAAGATCTTTAACAGTCTTCCAAAAATCGGGTAGTGAGCTGGATACATGATGAAGTTTATCCACAATGCGCAGCTTGTATTGTTGTTTCCTTTCTTGGATAGTGCGTTGAATTCTACTTCGAAGCTTATCGCAGGAATATTTATAAACTGGGTTAAGAGTTTTGCGCCATTTGATAAACAAACGTTGCTTTTGAAAATTAAACGTTTCAAATCAAGGGATCACCAGGGTTTTTTTGATTGAGTAGATGCAGTGTGTGAGATGACCTTACTACAGGAATGTTATGACGAGCGCATTGATCAATTATGTCCGTTATATTTCCTACAGCTGAATCGACGTTAGGGGAATTTGCAACGATGTCGTCCAAGTGTAAACATAAGAGAGCATCGCTTAGTTTAATGAAACCAGCGTTGGCGTAGTCCCATAACAATTTTCGTAAAGGTGGAGAAATCGGAAGCAGACGGTTTGAAGTATTGAAAATTTGTGAATGATCGAGATTGCATTAAGGTGGTAAAATATCTGAATCCAGCACAAGAGAGACTTTGCCGATGGCGAACCAGTCCGAAGTTCTTAAATTTCTGGTTGGTGACACTATTAGTTGATCAAAACTGTGGAACGAAAGAAACGCAATTGCTCAGATTGTAGGTGAAGTGATTTGTTCATTGAGCGATCATTAAAGTCAGCCAGAACAATATTTGGCGCACCGTGAAGTGAACCATGTATTAGTACGCAAAGTCAATCTGTCAATTTCTGCATACGCGTAACGTTATACTTTGGAGCTGATAGCAAACACCGAGAACTAATGGTTTTGAGTTATTCAATGAAATACCAAGCCATTAATATTTTTATGCCGGCGCCTTGTTAGTCAAGCCTTCAAGTACAGAGTATGCCAGAGCCAGATTTTTCATAAGCCATAACCTCTCCGCCATGACTGTTGCGGTCTAGCCGGAAAGGTTTAAGATAGCCATGCAAAGAAATGCAATCATTATCGATGGTAGAATCTAGCCAACTTTCTGATACACAAATAACATCAAAGTTTTCACAGGATGAAAGAAGAAACAATTCTTCGTGCTTGCAATTACCTTTTGATGCGAATATGCTACGTGCATTTAGGTGACATATCGAAAGAATACGATGTAGATACATCACACGGCTTGAAACATATAACCATTCCGTTTGCCGAGACAATTATACGCACCCACAGAAGCAAAACAAGCTAACGTTTTACATTTGACGACTAGTCACAATGCGTTATTGCGTTGATACACGCTCACCATCGACATAAAAGCATTATAATTGGCATCTTTAATTTTCCACTGAATCTTTCTGCATCGAGGGGCCAATTTCAGTAATGAAGCTTTTTGCTGCTGCATCGATAGAAGTAAGTGGAAACGTACATTGGCATTATGCTGTCGAGCATCTTGTGCGAGGTTTAGCAACGTCATACCGTCCGTGACCCGAGCAAGTTTTATCACAATGGGACGCGAACATACCGAAGAAACGTCAGGAGTAGATTGAATTACTGAGGCTCTTCTTCGAAGGCGATGAATGTTGCAAAACTGTATTTCGTTACAGCCGCCCTGAGAGAAACGCAACTTGTCCACTGTGGAAGCACGCATTGTGGGCTCGGGCTGATCTGTATAGTTTCAACTTTACTGGTCTGAGCGAGTGCATGTAAAAGAATGTTGTATTGTTTCGAACGAAGTTCATGTAATGTCCGTTGCTCGTTATGACTCCGCTCCATTCTTTCAATGAGTGTCTGCAACTTTGATACAATGCTTTCTAAGTTTTCAATTTTCGAGTGTGCCACTTCAAGGCTTTTCTCAGCATCAACTATTCGACAAAAAAGATCACCTTCGCTGAAGCTCAGTAGCTACTTTGCTGCGCAGTTTGTAAAATGAAGACCAGGCCCTTTGATTCTTTGCAAAGACCCTTTCAGTTTCAGGACTAAACTATTCTGACAGTAGATTGCTTGCACTTTTCAAAAATGGCCGTGTGTTATTTTCCAAAAAAGGTTACTGCCGGCGTCGAACTTGTATCCGAAGTGCTTGCACAACAAGCTAGTAACAGACTTTTTTCAGTTGTGTTAAGTGAAAATAAGAAGTTACGTTATTTCGGGAAGAAACAATCCCAATTACTGCGCAATGGAACTTCAAGGCACTACCTACGCCTGCGAATCTAAACTGCATGGCCAGCTTGTTTTATTCTGTTTATCAAAATCGATGTTTTTTAAATGGACTTAAAGTATTGATTAGGATCTTCTTCCTTTGCTTACCATGTGCAGTTATCTTTCATTATAGGGCTACTATATTTTTTCAAAGTAATGTTTCCACTTATAAAAGAACTGGAAAGAAAAGATAGCCGGTGATATTGACGTTCGGCAACTGACGATTGACCTCGGATAACCTTCACGTTTGGCGCAACAACGTTGAACATATTCTGGTGAGCTTTGCTGTGTATGTACTCAACAACACTGCAGCATTTTCTAACATTTCACAGTTTGATGTTACAGAAATTTCATTGTGTTACTTGCCTCCGACAATTGTATGCGACACTTGAGTGTTTGTAAAGAAAAATAACATTTTTCCTTGTTTTGTCAGCTTGGCACTAAAACATTAGTTACCTTGTCTTCAGTTCATTTGATTTTTTTACCAAGTATTCACTACTGTGTGGAATCCTGCATCTAGCATTCTAATAATTTATTGGAAACAAACAGCAGTAATTTTCTTTAAGATCAATTCGATGGATATATAGATGTGAATAATCCTTTTTAAATTTGTTTACACATTCCATCATTACTCTGCTAGTTCGCCTTTATGAATAGAACGTTGTCAGTAGTAGTGCCACTGATGCTAACTCAGTTTCGGCATTGAAGAAACTCGATTAAGTTCAAAAATATAGGTTTTGTTTTCTTTTCTGGTTAAATGCGGACCTTTTTGCAATTGTATACTATTTCTTTTAAGAGCTCTGGAATGTTAGTAGAAACCGTGTATTCAATTGGTTCTACGCATTTCCTGAGACCAGGACAAAAACTGCAGACACCTAAAATTTCGCAATAAATTTTGGTTCAACGGAAGCAGCTTTTCACGAATATTTGTTGAAAAATTGCTCCTACATTGCATTCAGCTGAAATCCAATACCAGTAGAAAAAATCCGCTTGAACCTTTTCTCTGGTTTAGTTTATTTGTGAGTGGAACATTTCCTGAAGTATCTGATGCATATGAAAAGCGAATTTTTTGTCAAAGATCTACTTCAAACAAACTGAAAGACCTAAACCCAATCAATGGTTTCAAATATTAACATTTGAAAGTCTACAGGTTTATTTCAATGAACTGTCTGCCTTGGTATGTTTTTGTCAACTGTGATTACTTTTTGTCAGAAGTTTGATTCAAGACAGCCTTGAATCCAAATACATTTTGTTTCTCCAATATGGAGTTTGCTATTGATATTCAGCAACCCGTCTTTTTTACAGGTTTAAATATGACTACAAACGTAAATGTGGGAATTGCACAACATGCGATTACTGCTGGAAGAGATATCTACATTCATGGCCATGTACCTGACCAAACTGGATCATCAGGGAATGTTGATAAATTAGGTAGAACTTTTTTCAAATTTAGCGCTGTTACTACGGCAGTCAAAAGGATGTTTTATTTTCACAGAGTAAATCTCAATGAACGTGCAAAATATGAGTCTAAACTAAAACGACAGTTGACGCAATTACGATCGCAATTTACGCGAACACACTGGTGTCAACAGTGTTTACTAATTTACTCTAAAAAAACTGTTTTTTTTGGAAATACTGTCAACATGTGGCATCTTAGTGGTCTTCGATAGGTGGTGCAGTGAAGCGTTACGCAGAACGATGTTAATTTGATTGATGCGTGACCAGTCCGATATCATGTGTTTTATAACCTTTGTTACGATCCATGGAGTCGAACGTGCATCAGATGCTTTGATTCCAAAGTGG
>JGI24158J21664_10009597_pt1 | contig 12918 bp, 8 predicted proteins | sample Ectturendosymbi3_FD_21664 | JGI IMG/M metagenome (IMG submission 21664) | reverse complement strand
CAAACGAATTTCAAATGGTTTACTCAGGCTTTTACCCTATTGATCATTTTAACTGAGCGCTAGGTCAGAGCAAGATTCCTGGGTGTTTTGCGTGTAGTGCTATAACGGCATCAAGATAAGTCTTTGGGAATAACGGCATCAAGATAAGTCTTTATTGTATTTCTATCAAAAAAGTTAGTCTAATGCTCGTGGCCGGGTTTCATCATTTTCTGGATTAACGTCTATGAAATTCTAGACCGTACCAGAATACAAAATCCGTTTCGGGAGATTCTGCTACAACAGAACGGAATACACCTTTTTCATGAAATGCTTAAGATAGTAATAGGCAAGTGATGGGCAAATGCTTAAGGCAGTGATGGGTAAATCGTGGCCAACGGAATCAAAAGCGACGGCCAGCGATGTTTGGCTGAACACATTTTGCAAAATCAGTGGCAATGTTCCCCCACGCTGAGCAGGTTGCAAGTCAGGAAGGTCATACTAAACTTGATTTTGAAACATAAGCGACGATCACAGCTGCAAAGTTTTATAAGCGAATGCTTAGATGCCAATGGTTCGGAGAAATGAATGGATTGAGAGAATGATTTAACACCATTTTTCGTTTATCATAAACATTTGATACGCTCTTAGTATAATATCATGTCATTACTATAAGGCACGTCACAGTTTGCTGCGCTGCAGCCCCGACAGCAGTTGTGTCGAACTGTCGAAGCGCTTATGCAATTTGAAACTTGGCTGTACGTTTGATTCTCTTTGGTTTTTGCTTACCTTTTGTAAAATGTAAGAACAGAATTTAGATTGGCAGGATGGCACACATCACTGGCACCAGTAACTGCTGTGTTAAAAAGTAATTCTGCTGTTACTAGGTTAACTTTCCTTGTGAGTAATCACAAACGATTGAATAATTCGCTGTTTACTGTTCCTGACAACACTGAAATAAGCCCTTGTGCAGATTAGCCCTTGGAACGTTTTTTTTTTACTTTTTTGTCATCTGCTAAAATAGGTAAGTTGATGAAGTACAATTTTCGGATCATGTGACACTTAACAAATTGTTTAAGATTCTTGGCAACTAAGTTTTTTCGTGTCCGTGTCCAGATTGCAAAATACTTCACTTTTCAATACTGATAAGTCTTTCTTAGTAACTGTGTGTTGCAACGTTTGTAGGTGAACTTCAACTGAAGTTTTGCTGGCATTTAGTATGCTGATTACTGATACTGTTGTATCTTCGAAATAACAAACTTGCTCAAGCTGTGCTTTCCAGGAATAAAAACGATATTGCTTGCAATAAAGAGCTTTTAGTGTAAAATACTACTTTTCAAACGTTGAAATGAAGATCTTGGTGGCTAGCTACGGAAAAACTGGAACGAAATCTTTAGCTGCAGCTTTACGCATACTGGGATATGAAGTTTATGATATATGGGAGCACATGTGGTTCCACGGAAAGGAATGGAAAAAGCTTCTCACACACGGAGGACATGTTGAAGATTTTCGATCTATGTATCAGGATGTTGATGTAGCAGTTGGAGTTCCAGTTTACGTCTTTTGGGAAGAAATTCACCAAGCTTTTCCACAAGCGAAGGTTATTTTGACCGTACGAGACGAAGATACATGGGCGGAAAGTATGCTCAAACATATCAAACGTGATGACGAACACACTTGGCTAAAAGTCATAAAAACGCTTTCGCCCACCGGTTGGTCTTACCACTACTTCACGGCCAGTCATCAGCGTATGGTGCATGGCTACGACACTTGCACTTGGTGGCCGTGGAAGACGTCCGTTCTGAACGAAACTGTGATGCGGAGAAACTACAGGCTTCACAACGATTATGTTGCTCACAAAGCTCCAAAGGATCTGCTGCTGATTTTCAATATTAGCCAAGGTTGGGAACCGCTTTGCAAGTTTCTCGGGAAGGAAATACCGACTGTGGCATTCCCCACAAAAATAAAGATGGCGCTTTTCACCAAGAAGGGATTGAAAGCAAACACCCGTTGTACGAAAGAATGAGACACGAAACGATCCTCACCTTGTCTCTGATCGCTGCCGCTGGCTTCATAGCAGCTCTGTACTTTGGAAGAAATAACAAGTTGGTACTGTCGTTGTGGCAGAAAGTGAAATGTTGAAGATTGGTGCAAGATCCAGTTAAAAGGGTCGTTGTCCTTGGATCATGATTGTTTCAAAAGTTCACTTCATTTGAAAAACTTACCATTGTTTACCATTGTGCAATATCCATTTTGTAATGTAAAATTTGAGCAAAACCACTTGGCAATTTCTTCTATGCTCATCATTGTTTTGTTCCGGAAGTTAGTAGTCAGCAAGAAACGCAGAGTTTCATTTGTTATCAAACATGCAGTAACTTTGAACCATATTGTTATTTAGCAGAACATGGAAGCCTTAGTGAAAGCAGAAGCCGATATGTCAAACATCTAGGGCAGGGGTGGGCAATTAATTTGACTCGAGGGACACTTTGAAAAGGCCACGTTTAGCGGAGGTCCGTACCTTCTGATGCAGTGTTTCTCGACTGTTTTCTGTTCGTGACCCCCTTTGGAGTTTTCACACAACCTACGACCACCTTCCTGCTCTATTTTCAATACATACGATATTATAACCATTATGATCACCACAAAATGCATTTCCAGCAAAATGCAACGAACTACCACAACATTATTGCCACAAAATTGCATTTCATAAGATTTAATTTCAAACGGCAATTGAATTTCACAAACCTTTTCAATGTGACGGTTGACTTTGTAACTGTATGGCCAACTTCGAATGATGTGGTTGAGTGTTTGACAGTGCTTATCCTTTATCATGTTCGACTTTCCTTTGATTTCGTGCTTCCGGTTTGATGTGAGCTAGAGCTGAAAAACCAGTCTCGCAGAGATGTGTTGTGGCAAACGGAAACAAAATTCGAAAAGCCAGTTCAGAAAGTTGTGGGAATGATTCGCGCACCGGTCACCAGAACTGAAAAAAGTGGCATTTCATTAAAAATATCACGTGATGATGAAACATTCGGAAGATTACAAAATTGGTCCTGTAATTCATCGAGAATATTGACTATAACCAGAGAGATAGAGAACGGATTTCGCATAAGTACTGCTTCTTCTTGCTTGAGCTCAGGGAAATATCGCTGGAACTCAATTTCAAGGGATTGAAGGTGGTCTACTGTAGATATCTTCAAACTCTCATCACTTTATTCAGTTTTTTCAACAGCACTTGAGAATTTCTCAAACATAGCAAGGTTTCCTTGCATTACTTTATGACGCCAGTTTTGCAACTTCAGATAAAATGCTTGCAGATTCGTTGCGAAACTGCATGATGTTTGTACTCTTTCCTTGTAAGTTTAGATTTAAGTTATTCAATTTTGCGAAAATTTCTGCCAAATAATAAAGACTTTTCAACCAAATCTTGTCACTAATGTAAGATAAGAACTTGTTTGCTTTCAGTTCTGAGAATAACTTTGTTTCGTCGTTTATTTCAAAAACGCGGTTTGGCACGTTTCCTTTCGATAGCCAGCGTACAGACGTGCGTAATAGAAGAACATCGTGTGTCGATACCATGTCTTTGCAGAGCTCATAGGCAGATACTAAGGCTTACAGATTTCATGTGATTGATAATTTTTGTCGTGGAATCCAGCACATTTTTCAGAGGAGTAGGTAAACTTCTGCTGGCAAGCGCACATCTGTGAATGACACAGTGCGTGCCTTTTCCTTCAGAAGCAAGATCTTGAACATTTTTTAAAGCCTGAAGGTGATGCCATCAATGCAGGAGCTCCATGAGTACGAACCCCACAAACATATTTCCACTGCAATTCTGCAGAATTGAAAAAGGTTTACTTCTCCTGAACATCGGCACTTGTTGTAGTTTGCAATTTCTCACAAAACAGGAGCTCCTCTTTAATGTCACTTGAATGAATATATCTCAATAAAACAGGCAACTGAGCACATTAAGTAACATCTGTTGACTCACCCACTTGAAAAGAAAACAACAAAACATTGGAGATGCATACATTTAATTTATGACCTGGTCTTTCACATTTTTCCAGCTAATCTGCAATGCACCTCTGATTTGTATAGCTGGAAACAGATATTCGTCTCATTTTTGCCTCACATGTTTCTCCACGAAGTAGTTTTACTGTTTTCAACAAACAGGATTTCTCAAGCGTTTCTCCAATCGCGTGTGTTTTTTTGCTTGGAAATTTCAAGTGTGGCTTCATATGAAGCCTGTGTTCTTGGTGAAAACTTTCGGTAAGATGTCTCTGACGTTTCAAACTTGCTCCATGGCGTCGGAAGAATTCGGAACCTTTTTTGGCGTGAAATGCCGTATCATCTTTGAAGATTTCATAGACAAAGCACTAAGAGTCTTTACAGCCCTGCACTACGTTTCTTCTTGAAATGTTGACTGCCAATACACAACAATGAACTGCTAGTAAGCTATCTCGGACAACAATTGGTTTAAAACTGGAATGAATTATTTGTGAATTTTTGGAAGGCGTTGTCTCTAAATGCCGTATGAACTTCGAAGGTTTCACAAACTTAGCACTGAGAACAACGTTGCACAAAACACTCTATGGCCTCTTTGTGATTTGCCAGCTTTGTAGACAAAAACAAATTTCAAATATTTTTCAAAATACTTGCGGTCTTGTCCATGTAAAGAACAGAAAGGAAAGTATCATAATACTATTGCTATTGCAGGTAGAATATGTTTCCACCTGACTGCTGTCTGCAAATTCACAATAGAAAGCTGTTGGTATTAAAGACTAAAACTGTTAAAGAACAAGAATGATCAAATGCGTCAGTTGACAGAAGCAATATATCGCTTGTGGTTTTCTTCACCTCGGATTTCGACAATAGACGTGCTGGATTGTGGTTGGTAAAACTAACAGAATGGATTGTGCAACGACGGTGTGACGTATCTGCTCTTCAAGTTGCGATTTCAGATGCATATTGCCAATCATAAAATGTTGTTTGATTTATTTGATTATCGTGCTACAGCTACAACATATTGTGCTATTTGATTTGGTAACTTGGATGCTATAAATAGTACACATAGTAAATTACGGCATATGCAAAAAACAAGCTGCTCAGAGAAGCAAATTCATTGCAATGACCACATTTTACGATTTTAATTTAAGTTTTAAGACAAAGACGATCGTTATCGTTACAATGAAATCTTTGCATACCCATAAAAATCTTCCCCACCCACATTGAGAAACGTTGCTCTAGCTAGTAGAAATAGAAGCAAGTCGATAGAAATATAAGCAAGTGTCGGTTCAAGTTAGCCTCAGCACTAACATTTTCTGTGATAAGTTGGAAGAAATTTCAGATTTGATGGTTTTTCCTCAATCCTTCCGCGGGCCACTAAAAACGCTGTAGCGGGCCACATTTGGCCCGCGGGCCGCTAATAGCCCACCCCTGATCTAGGGCGTCCTTCTTCAACTATCAGTCGATTTTGTAACGTCTACTTGATAGTAGTAGAAGCTTGGCGCGGCCGTATGACCTCATGAGATGCGCTCATTCAGTTACAATTCCTTGTTGTCACTGAATACGTGTTAAATAGGCACAAAGGTCCAAGTAGTTATTGCTCACAAAGTTGACGCATTTCCGTCAACAAAGGTATTGAAATGTCGTCCTTACCATGGCGCTCCTATATTCACTACACTTTTTTGATTAATCTATCGTTGCAGTAGTTTCCATAAAACAGAATGTCTGCTTCCCTTGAGTCAATGTTGAGGTCCGAATCTTCATACAAATGAACCCTGATGTCTCTACTGCGCCGCTTTTAGCCAGTAGACTTTATTTCTTCCATTCCGAATTTGCAATTCCTTTACCCTGGCCTCTATACGACTACTCCAAAAACAAGGTAAACGGTAGACAATATTAATTAAACGATAGACAACATTAATCCGATGCAATTGTATCTATAGTGAATGCAATTTCCAATTTTGATGGAAAGCGTGTTTAAGATGGAGCTTTGCTTGATTTTCGGCGTATATTTTAACATTTCAAAGTTTCAACAAATTTAAAGTTCTCCGTAGTTCCAACAAAGAGGTCATAGAAAATTGACAACGAAACATAGGTATGGCAAAACCAAACTTTGGTGTGGCTTGCAGTGATCATGTCTGTTGATTCCAAATGTTCTTGCATTTATTTTCAACATTACCGTATCCTTGTGCTCTTGTAGACCGGCCAATTTTTCTAAGGTTACTCTTATCTTACATACCCACTGGCTAGGGCAGGGGTCTCAAACAAGCGGCCCGCGATGCTTTTTGGGAATTTTCAAATACTTTATGTTTCGTTGACATGTGCCTTGAAAAACGATGCCGGGAAATGATTGAATCAAAGTTGAATGATATCCAGTGCGGTTTTCGTCCCGGCCGTAGCACTACAGACCATATTTCACTCTCCAGCAAAACGTTGAGAAATTATGGGAGTATGCTTAAGGCGTCTTCACATGCTTTGTCGACCTCGAGAAAGCATATGACCGGATTCCTTGTGAAAAGCTTTGGGTAGTGTTGCGTGAGTACGGTGTTGCTGGTCGCCTGTTACTGGTCACGGTATTCCTGATCAGACGTTCGTGTCCGTGTCGGGAGAGTTAAATCATGACCGTTCACCGTTGGGGTTTGACTCCGACAAGGGTGTGCACTGTCACCGCTCCTATTCATAGTCTATATCAGTGGTTCTCAAACTTCTCGCTGAAGGGAGCCAAATCCAGACCTACAATTTTGTTGGAGAGTGATTTCTCACAAAAAGACTGCTGTACACGATCTTTTCGATTTTATGTTTGCCTATGCGTGCAATTAGCATGGACTGCATTCATGTGGCTATTGTATTGAACCTCCGCGCCGCAGGTGATTCGATGTGTCGCAATCAAACGGGTTCTGGCCATTGTCGGACATTCATCGTATGAACTGCTCGGTTTCTTTAATTGTAATTTTTTTGTAACTTTACGCTTCATTATGCAGAGTTACAAATTTTTAAAACCAAACAAAATTGGCCGAAACCTTTAGCGTAACAAAGACAAATTCCTTTAAAAACAAGAAAGGGATGTTTTGCCGAAATTTGCAGTTGTTTTCCCGGATTTAATTTCACAAAAATTTTCGAAGTTTCATTCATCTTTTGCTCAACAGTATGAACTAGAACTTGAGGAGGTGATGGAGCAAACACACCAGGAAGTTATTTCACCTGCTGTGATTGCGCAGTGTGAAGCAGCCGGACTAATACAATTGACAAAGGCAGATATTGTGCGAGAGCTCATGTTGGTTCTGGGCTGAGACACCCAAGACAAGTATATGACAAGGGAACAAGAGAAAACTGAAATACTTGCAACAAATTTTAACAACCAGTCTTGAAAAATGTATTGGTAAAAATGAATGACTGTCAAATGCGCAATCTGTGCAGTTCAATGTACAGACTTTCACATGCGGTGGAAGAAATAATAATAATTCATAAAGTCACTGCCACTTCTCCACCAAGCAAATTCGCTTAAAACGACGATTTCGAAAAGGTGCTCTTATCGTTTCTTCAACAACGCTATGCTTATCTTGACTAGTGACAGACGAAATTCTCCCTTTATGTCTCGCAAAGCCAAAATTTTGGATGTTTTGACTGACACATAACCGGCCTTAACTCGCCAGCCGATAGAGGTATAGAGAGTTGTCCACACCTTCTGAAGATGCGGAAAGTCCTGTAGTTTCGATTAAAATAATTGGGAAGTTTCGGATTTAAGCTTGTTTGGTGTGACGTCACAGGCAGGTCCAGAAATTTTTGTATGACGTCATCGGGGCCTGAGAGAAAAGTTCAAGTGAAAATTTGCTTGTTGTTTCTTGTAAAATTAACTTGGCGAAAATCCGCTTTTTCATAGCCCTTGATTGGCCTTTTGTAGCGTTAGTGGTGGGCAAGTTATGGCAAAAAAGCACAAATAAATTAACTAATAATATAAAACAATGGTATTTGTTAGTAAAACAATGGTATTGACCAACATATATCTGGAGGTAAAGCTAAATACTTCAACTGCAACCCTTTAAAGGACCGCAAAAGACGATATATCGTTTGGACTATTTCAGCCATAACTCGCCAGGCGGCAGAACTAGAAACCATCTTTGGATTCGGCAAGTCTTTTAGTTTGGATTTGAAAATTTTTTAAAATTTAGGTTTGGGGTTTTCTGTGGGTGTCGACATAATGGTGCATGCTTTCGCATTTTTTTGACTGAGGTTACGTGGCCCCGGGCGCCAACCCAACGAGTCATATTTTTGGCTCAAGTTTTCTTTGGAAACTAAGCTATGATCCGCGTCTTTAGAGCCTTTGATTGACTTTCTAGCATACCTGGAGACAAAATCATGGCTCAAAAACCCTATTTTTGACAAAAATCAAAAAGCTGCACGAAAGGTATGATTTACCCTCTCAAAGCAAAATTTGGCCAGCTATAACTCGCCAGCAGATTCAGCTAGAGAGCTAATCAAACCCTATAAAGACTCGTGTAGTCTTGTACTTTGAAATGGAACAAAATTTAAATTTAGGGTTCTGGGTTTTTCGTCGATGACGTCAAGATTAGGGCATGTTTTGCAGTTTTATTGTATAATGTCATCGCCATACCAATGAGCCGATTTCGTGGCTCAAAGTTTTCTTGGATATTAGGCTATAATACGTGTCTTTAAAGCCCTTGATCGACTTTCTAGCATTTCTGATTCAAAAGTTATGCCAAAAAATCCAAATATTTCTGGAATTCCCTAGAGGCTTAGCGGGGATTTCCCTAATTAATCTGCGGTATTTTGGCCATAATTTCGGAGCCAGAAACGCTATAAATGTATCAAACCCTCTGAAGATTAATATATAGTCTAGAATCAAATAAAACTTTGAGCCACGAAGTCGGCTCTTTAGGTCAGCTCCCAGGGGGTGATGACGTCATCCAAATGTAAACAAGATATGCATAAACATACTCTCATCATGTAAACATGAAGAAAAACCCGACATCCAAAACGTAAAATTTTTTTAAATTCTGAACTGCAAAACATTCCCCATCTTTAATGGGTTTCAACAGCTCTCCAGCTCAATCTGCTGGCGAGTTATAGCCATTAGGTGAAAAACATTCAGGGTTAGCGTTTGTGGGACTTGATTTTTGAGCCGCTGGAAGGCCAATCAAAGGCTCTAAAGGTGCGGTTTGTTGTCTAGCTTCATTTAAAAAAACAACAAAAAATTTCCCTTTGGGGTTGGAGACCTGGGACAGGTAACCTTGGCCAAACAAGCCTAAACCAATACCCTCACTAATTATGCCGTACTCCGCAGTAGTGTTGTAACAAGTGTTACGGGTTAGCTAGCATTAGTGTTAACAATGTGTCTGTAATCCTGTGGTTCTGACGTCAACGCAGTTGCAAAAAGTGCCTGTAACTCTGTGATTCCGCCGACTCCAATGCCTTGTAATACTTTCTGTTTTGTCTGTTTTTATCGACCTGCGTTCTGCAGAGTGTGTGTGTTTGTACTATGGACTTCGTGTCTGGTCATAAACAAATAAATTAAAAATCAAATATGCCACCCCCCAAATAAAACTCAAATACAAAACCTGCAAAAGTTTTTAATCGAAAGTACTAGTCTAACCGGATGTTTTGAGGCTTTCCACAGCTCTCTAGCTTAATCGACTTGCGAGTTATGGTTGAAAGTGTTGGGAAAATCCTTGCGCCAAAATTTTGACGCGCGCGTGACTCAACGTGTATGAATACTGTAAAGACATTAAGCAGAACATTACCAAATTTATAAACTGGCAGAATCGTGGAGGACCTAACGTGCAAGCAAAACTTTTGAACTCTGAGCTTCACATTGTGCCAGCAGATGTGAAAGGACTATACCTCAATCTTAATCGATCACTGGTGAAGCAGTCGCTGATCTGTGCTCTTGAAAGACATCCAAATTTGAACAACGCACAGCTGACACGTTAGTTCAACAAACCCTTTTCTGTTTGATTAATGTTATCACCCAACATGGACAGAACTACCAAACTCAGACTGATGGTATTGTGATTGGTGACAACCACTCAGTATCGGTACCTAGCTGCGGTACACTACGGAATCAGTAAAAGAGCTGGAGTATTGCAAAAAGCAGAGCTGTCGAAACGTTTTATTGATGATATCATCTGATTTCGTTCGGAAAACAACAAACAGAGCTAATGAAATGTCACCTCCAAAAAGTATTTCAAGACTTTGATGTAGATCCTGACTTCAGACAATTTAACACTAATGACATTGAAANCAAAGTTGAGTTTTTGGACATTTGCCATCACATTACACATTCTTCGATATTTGGGATTGTCACTAAGGATCCNATAAAACCATCTGCCCTCGACATATGCTTTTTGAATGGCGCTTCCCACCATCCTCAATATACCTTTAAATCTGTTGTGNATGGTGAAACTATTCGTCTGAGAAGATTACATGAAAGGCTAAAATTTCAACGAAAATTTAGATAGACTATACAGAAAAGCTTCAAAATCGTAGTTTCCAAAAGGATGGTAAAAGACATTATTAGCGAAGCAAAGGGATGGATTGAAAGAACAAGACCAGAAAAAAGCAAGGAAAGGGACGAATTGCTGGTCTGGGCCTCTGGCTTCCCTCATTTCCTTATGGTCAGTCAAAGTGAAAGATCACTGCAGCCTAAATCTATGATTACGTATAAAAAAACACCAGCACTAAGGATCTACTAACCCAACTACAAGAAAATTGCCCATTACCAGCATGCAACTGCTGAAGATTGCTCTTCTGCGCCCTGCGTAGATTGCGTCTTATGTGTTTGCCAGGGTTGCGGAGTCGGAGAAGAAATGTCCAACTCCGACTCCAATCCCGGCCTTCCCAAAATTTCCGACTCCCGACTCCTGAGCATAACATGAATGAAGTTTGACTATCAACAATTTTGTAACTCCTAAAAATCAATGGAAATCGTGCTACACAGCACGAAATTTATGTTTCAATAAAAATTTCAAAAGAATTTGTATCATTTCGACAGGCACGAGTGATTCGACAGGCACGAGTGATTCCTAACTTAGGAGTGCAAAGTATAAAATGATTAAGTTGGACTCCTAGTGTTCTTAGGAATCCGACTCCACCCAAAATCCTCCGATTCCTGGCGACTGCGACTCCGCAACCCTGGTGTTAACCATGGAAAACATCACAGCACGGTTGAAAAGTAAGACTATCTTTGTACTCCGACAGGAAGAATCATGCTGCTCCAACGTCTGTCTTGTGCAAAAAAATACGGTAGGCTATCTACGCGGCCACTTTTTAGTTTGCAAAGAACAATATGTGGGACAAACTAAAAATAAGTTTTCCCGTAGGTGGACCGCTCCTCGGAACAATTGGCATGAATCCACAGGAAAAGAGTGCTTCGATTGAACACGCCATGGAGCACCCGGCCATAAGTGAAAACCTGCCTCTCTTATCCAATTGATATAAGGCGGCATTCGTGGAAAGACCTCCGTGCGAAAACTTTGACCAGTGTGAAGAGAAATGGATGCACTGAGTAAAAGATTTTATCAAGTTGGACAGAATGATCTTACCGGACATGAGACGATTTCGAGTTTTATTTCTAAGCCAGTTTTGCTTTCACAATATATACTCTCGATTAATTTTACCTGACTGATTCTAGATTTTAGTTAACTTGGTTTTACGGTTGGATTACTGCTTTCTTTGGTTCCTTTCTGTTTATATTTGATAACCCTTTGTTTTTTTGGATTTCATCCGTATTAATTTTATTTTTATGTTTTTAACTTGTCCTATTCGTGGTTTGATTACGGAGGTTTTGACTTTTTGGCTTAAAACATTTCTTTTTTCTGTTTTCATTTATTTTCTTTTTACCTTAAATGTATTTGTCTTCGGTTTTAATTGATTTCCGATTTTTTTCTCATTTTGTGTTGGCATGTTTGTCTGCTACTTTCTTGTTTTCAGTTTTTTTATTTTTTCCTCGTAATAAAATTGTGGAGTTTTGTAGCTGTCTGCTGTGCAGCAATACTAGTGCTAATATGCAGTAACATAGATACTGCCAGCAGTTTTCATGTGTTTCACATTGATTTACGACTGGTAAGCACGTGCTACGAATGGCTATACGACCAAGGCCCCCTAGAAAAGAGCGTCCTTGGCCGTAGCCATTCGTTTCTAGAGGCCTAGCTAAANCCCAGCAAACCGCCTCGAAGACAGTCTAGCCACAACATTGTTTATCAAGACTCTTCGCAGANCGTCAATGTTGAGCTCTGACTAACAAAACTTTATGGTTTTCATCTGCATTGTGTTGANATCTCCTGAACTTGCTTTAGCAACNGGGAAGACGCGATATTTGTTGCNTTGCTTGCTTTTTGTCGTAATTCGCTCAATGTTGTCCANTTTTCTGTGGTTTTAGCGCAGTCTTGCTATGTAACTGAAGGTTTTGGGATAGTTTTACTTCCGCTACTTCGTCTTGTTTATAGCCCGTGATTAGTCGCGATCATCCATAGATCCACCGCGTGGCTGTGTCAATCATAGGTGTAGGAGCAGGCACATTTTTAGGGTGCGAAAGATTTTTGACCAAATTTACTCAAGCTTGCCAGAAGACTTTTTTTGGTGTGGCCTCTAAAAAAAGATCTTCATGTGTTTTTCTGCGAACGTTGGTCGCCATTTCTTGAAGGAAAACAAAGTTGGGCGCTATTTTTTCCTGTATTTTTAGGAATTTTGCCCAGATTTTAAGGGATTTTGTTCCTATTTCCAACAAATCAAAACTTTTGGGGGTGCGCTTGCACCCCGTGCATCCCCGCCTCCTACACCACTGGTGTCAATATATTCTTGCAAGCACGTTTAGCCTATATACCACTTACGCATCGTGTAACTCATTCAGCTGTTATTTTTGTTTGTTACGTCGCAATTTTTCAATAAATTCTCTTAATTGGTAGCTTTACTGTTTGTGGATTT
>JGI24158J21664_10009596_pt1 | contig 12918 bp, 6 predicted proteins | sample Ectturendosymbi3_FD_21664 | JGI IMG/M metagenome (IMG submission 21664) | reverse complement strand
GTCTTCATAACGGTCATTGTCCAGATCCTCACCTATGCGTAGGAACTAAAAAGAGTTCAACAAGTACGCAGCTGTTAATATCATAAGAGCCTGGATGTCAAACCACTTCTCCATCGAATATGGAGATCCCTGCAATGATGGTTCGTCCACGTGATCAGAACGTCTGGAAGTTTGTCTAAGCACGAAGATATGAAAATAACTACTGGATTTCAGCATTTCCCAATATGAAATTGCAACCTAATTTGAATCATGCAAACAAGCAGTTTTTTTTAACTGACGGATTTCTTATTGGGTTACTATTCAAGAAAACTAATCAGTAAATGCGTTCGTGTTTGTGGTAAAAAGCTTATGATGCGTAGGAATTTAACTTGAGCAGCAACTACTCACCATATATTTCTAGCTTGAGCATTGTTTCAAAGGTGGAAAATGTCAAAATGTACTGCAATTCCTCAGTCATGCCAGGCTTGATGATAAGTAGTTAACGTGTTTCATTTTCCGGTTCCTTAAAATTCTACTGCACGAATGTTACATTATTGAGATTGTCACGGAAACAGTGATATCTGTTCTACTGGTGTACTTAAAATATCACGAAAAAACCTTGGTCTTTGAAAAATTTTTAACGCGATTAGAAAGAGCAAATCCGCACGATATGAGCAAATCCACACCAGCATGAAAAACTCATACCATACTTTCGGACTCGGTTGTTTTTGAAAAAGTTGTGAGCGCAAAGAACTTGACGAGCAAGGAAATAGTTTGCATCTATGTCGCTGCAGCACTTTAATGAAAACTTTAATGAAATGAAAAAAATGGCCTATAAATTTAATTCAGACGCCTATTGCATAAGATTGGAACAAAGCACCTCGTCAATCAAGACTTTTGGTCAAAGTGTTTTTTCCAGGAAAAACGAATTCAGCTACTTCATGCAATCGTATTGCTCAGCAAGCAAACTTACGTTTGAGCTGAACGTGCAAATAAGAAAATCGGTCTCGCTCAGAAGGTACACGTCCTCTGCTATTCCCCTCCAGCTTACATCGCTGCCACGTGACGACACTTCGGCACTGATGATGTGTTGGCGAGAATAAATGAACGTATAATCGGTATACCTAACAACAAGTTTGCAAATAAGTTGTTACTTTTGAGTTTCAAAGATAATGTTCCTAGTTATGCGTTTACCTAATGTTTCTGAAAAATACTGTCTACCGAAAGGAAGGAATCCTTTCTCAGCAAAGAATCAGACACTAAGATCTTACAGTATATATTTCGCCTACTAAGTAGGCGTCATCAGCTCTTAATCAAATAGAATGTCGGTTTAATATCTTAGAAGCACACATCTCCGAATTGTAAAACATTTGTAAATACTACAATACTTCAGCACCTGTTCACTACCTCTTTATAAACATTGATATCATCCGTTGCAAGAAACACCTTTCTCGGTACATTTCCTGTCGTTGCTGGCTCGTGTTTGTCGAACCACTTGGTCACGTGTTCCATACACTCGGACAACGGGTGGTAATCTGCTTCCAAATTCTTGTCAGTACGCCGGACGTGGATGCTGCAAGCAGTTGTTTGGCATTTATGCTGCAGATCGGATCATCATACTTGGTATATTGTTTATCCTAAGTACATTTAGACAGTTTATCCTAAGTACATTTTGACAACAGCACTGAGATACGTGTGGCAAGGTTTATTACTCATTTTGTGTCACACTTTTGCGTTATATCTTATGCTAGCAGCCATTGCTGTTTAGAAGGATGATGCCTGTATATCTTTGCACATTACGACGTTTTCCAATTTCATAAACCCTTTCAAAAATGCAAAGCCAATATTGTGGCTCGGACCAATCATAACTTGCCGCCAGGTAGAGCTATAGAGAACTAATCGAATTCTTTAAAGAAACATCTTCGATTAAAAAACTGCGGAAACTTTTGGGTTTGAACTTTTTGTTGTGAGGCAGGCCCGCAATCGGGGTGGGTGCCGCCGAGCAATTTCCACCCCAAAAATTTTCAAAAGCACGTTTAGTTGTTAGGTACGAAAACAAGTTACAATCATTTTACCTCCCCCGAATATAGTACAAGTTGCATTCATTTTGCCCCTCCCGAAAATATCAGCTGGTTGCGTCCCTGTGGTGTGACGTTATGACTAAATGATGCCCCGGGGTTTTTGATGAACGTGATCAAGGCTTAAGGAAAAATTTCAAGTGGCAATTTACTTGTTATTTTTCAAAGTAAACTAACCCTCTAAAGAAGATGCATGAAAATTGTTAAAATAAAATGTAATACAAGGTGTGTCGCTTAAATGTAGTAATGCACAGTTTGAGCTTATTTAAATCTCTACGGGCTTTGTTTTTTCGTTTTTCAAAATTTTACACATTTTTTCTGTCGTCACTTTTAAAGCCCTTTAACGCCCGCATTCGTGATTTTTTAAGTTATGATCGGCCATAACCCACGAATGGATTGCGGTAGGCTAGAGATTCAATGAAGACATCTACGGATTCGAAAGGCAGCAATCGATCCGATGAGTTTAAAAAATGTACTTTTGCATGTGAAATTTTTGACAAAAATGCAAATTTTTTACTTTCCGGAAGGGACTTTTTGGAATTTTTCCAAAAAATTCCTTTCACGCTTCCCTGTGAGCTTTTTCGAAACTTTTTTTGGCTTGGACTAGCCTACGTCTGAAGATCCCAACTAACAAAAAATTCCAACCGAAGTGAGTCATCACTGTTTCGGGGGGGGGGATTTTTGGATGAAACGAGTGGACGGGTTCACGTCATTTTTGGATGACGTCATCGGGGCTTGAAAAAAATAAGGGGGTAGTTAATATTTTTCTTGTAAAGGAAACTAGAGCGAAAATCAGAATCTTTAGAGCCCTTGATTGACTTTCTAGCGTTAGTGGTTGGGTTGGGAAGTTATGGCCTAAAACAATAAGCTAATTGGCTAATCCACAAGGGGATTAGCTAATTAATTACAAGCAAAATCTTCCATAACTTTTTTCCTCTCAATATTTTCACTTGAAATTTGGTAGGATGTTGTAAGGTACCAAAGAAAAGTTGTTATGCAATTTTCAGATGTTTACCCTTCAAATATCCAAGAAGGGACATTTGAAGGGTCCAAAGATGCCCCCACCAAAAAAAGTTCATGTTTTTCAATTACTTTCGCAAAGTGATTGTCATCACTGACATTTTTTGTGTGTACGCGCAACATACCTCAAAAGATGTGTTGCTGTCTTCCGAAACCGACAATGCCTTCACTGACTCTCTAGCGCAAACTGGTCGCGAGTTATGGCCGATCACAACTTCAAAAGCCACGATCGTTAAAGAGAGTTTAATATCACTACAATTTAGAAAGAGAAACATCACGTTGCCAAGAGTTGACTTCTCGAATTGTTAATGCAAAACAGACCATGCAATGATGACCGGGTAACGACACAGCGGCGACAGGTTTTACCCGACGATCGGATGAGTGAACTGCATTTTCATTTTCAACGTGTCCAGATCTTTGATAACGCTTTGCTGCATTCTTGTAATGTACAACATAACTTGTCCGATCCACCAGTTGTGCGGCACTTTGCTTTTTGTACCCAGGAGTTTGTGAAAGATATTGGGAAGAGAAAATGGGGAGTAAAGGGTGAAAGGATCAAACAAGTTTTTAATTGTTATCTTCACCACTCAATTGTGTTGAGTTGTTTCGTGGTATCCATTGCCTGAAATGGAAAACCAGTATGTGCCTGGAAGAAACAAGCATAATGATCATCTTTTTTGGTATGCCAACGTCTGAAAAGTCCCAGACAGGAAAATAATTCTTTTCTAGGGTCTCTAGAACAAAAGCAGCATATTCTATTTTTTAATTTTCAGGTTGAAGGAAAATCAGGTTTATAAAATTCCAAAGACGTAACCCAGAAAGCGCGGACGGTGGTATCAAACTGATATTCGGTCAATCGCGTTATTGAAACAAAATCTCTAAATTCAAACCTGCGGTTAATAAATATGATGCAGTGTTTTTATACTGTTCTGTATTATCACCGAATATTTGGCGTATATTATAGCCCTTGATTGATTTTCTGGCAAACGCTTTTGAGTGTGTTTAGGTGAAACATGGAGCAATTTTAATAAAGACCTTCAATTTTTATCACTGAAATGATTTTTCCAAATTTAAATATACCAAGATGTAGCATAAAGAGTAAAGACAAGTTGACTATCTGAAGATTGATAACTAGATATGAAATGTTTAGTCACAAGGGATTATTGGTTTAGCATGCCTTCACACAAATAAATGTACAAACTGATCCCTTAATGTAAAAAAGATTGGGAAGTTATTTAAATAAAGTTACATTGTTTGTTACTTCCAGACATAAATACGTTATGCGATTTGATTGTGTGAAGTTCAAAATACCACAAATGACTTGACAATAATTTGTGTTAAAGAGCATTATCTTGAATTCCTCAGATATATATTCCAGACTCCTTTACTTTTTAGAAACAACAACACATGAAACAAAAATTGAAATGAAACCAGCCTAAAATTGAGATATGTTGTAAAACATAACAAATTTGAATCAACTGCAAAGTTAGACTTTAGTTCCGTATCTGCAAATTAAAGTTCTACTCTTACGGCAGGATGCCTCTTTTGCTTTATAAAGGCAAATGCGATTCACATGAAATTTGAATCGTAACCTTTGATAGTTACAGCCTCGTCAAGGTCGGCCGCCGTTATTCCATAACATGTTCCACTCAGTGGAAGGAACGTTCTTTCCAGTAATCGATTTGTGGACGCATCGGTGTCAAGAACGAGGGTCCTGTTTGTCCCAAGCGCGAGGAATAAACAGATTCCAATGTGGTGAAGTTCGCAACCAAGACCGCACCGCGCTCTCTGTCCGCACAAAAGCTTGCGCGCCTTGGCACAATTATCAGGATTCTGCAATTCAAAAACAGCCTGCGAATAACCATATTGATTATTACCGGTGGCAAATGTCAACAGTAGCATTTTTCTTACAATTTTATACCTTTCTGGTGTTTGCAGAATTTTTTATCCCAATCGACCGTTTTAACTTGATTTTGAAAGGAGGCCTAATCTCAGTTTTGGACAATTATAGTTGCTTGTACAATGAAGTCCAACTTCCGGAAGATCAAGAGTCCTTCAGACAAAGAACTGCGACGCCTAATGTGAAGTGACTTGCTGTTCTGCTCCATTGTTATTATTTGTTTACTTACATAATCTTGGAGCAGATCAACCTTCACTGTATCTAACATAAGAGCTTGCTTACCAACAGCAGCCCTTACCCCTAGCATGAGATTCTTAACTTTTGACAGAAAAATACATTTAATTTTCCTGGAGCAGATTAAGATAAAAAAACAGGATATTGCAAACCTTGCGTTATTTTACAAATTTTGTTATACATGTTTTGAAAAACAAAATTTCTTTGACATCTGCTGCCTTCTTCGAATTTACAGAAGTGTTTGGAGGGGCTTTTAAAGCTTTGTGAAAGATTGTTGTCAGACAACTTCTTGGCACGCGCTTGGCCAAAGTTCAAACATATTTGAAGATTCTTGGAAAGAATAAAATAGTTGGGTAACTTCACGATTGATTTTAGTTTTGCACTAACTGTTTTTTTCATGAATGGTTCTGCGTTTTCAGTGAAAAACGACGAATTCAGCGAATAACTGTTGGTTTTAAACTTGTGTGTCAACACGCGTTTTTCAAATCTGAAAAGTTTTGAAACTGTTTATTATGTAACAATAGGACTCCAAGGTGAGCGATTTCAATTGAGTTTATAGCACGGAAAGTTCGACAACAACAGGTCAATAGCTGACATTGACGTGATACGAGTAACTTGCTTGCCACGCTTTACCAAATCAAAATTGCGTATGTGCGCTATTTATACCAGGGTGACTCCAGGCCGGCAACGTCACTCGGGCTAAGGTACATGTTTTAATCATAGTACGAAAATCTTGGCAACAATAGGTCAATAGCTAAAATTAACCTGATACGAGACCGAGTAACTTGCTTGCCACTTTTTACGGTTGATTAAATCAAATTGCCCACGTACGTTGCACCTCTTACTTTGCTTGACAAGGAGCACGAGTCAGCCGCTGGGGGAATATTCAGAAAAGAAACGTAGATGTGGTTATTTCGCTAACATGAAATTCTGCTCCTACTTTTAAAAAAAGCTGTCGGTTTTGCTTAAGAAGGCACATGAGGTTTCTTGAGGATACTTTCGAAACAAAAATTTCCTTGGTTGATGTCAAAGACAACTGATCTAATGCTGGTATGGGCAGATGTAAAATTGCAAATGCCGTCTAAGTAGTGGTTCTTTGTTGCTCAATGCCTTTTCTTTAAACTATGTCTGATTGCTTGCATTTTATGTTTCGAACAGTTTTAAATGACCAAATTTCAGAAACCACGAATTAAGACCTTTTAATGACATTAAAAATTTAAAATATCAACCACACGATTTTAGTGAAGAAAATGAGCAGCTTGATAACATTATAGGGCGAAATCGTTTTCAGCCAAGAACTGACCTGAAATTTGCAAATCTTCTTCTGAGCCAGATGCCGAAATTTCTCAAACTCCTGGATGTTTGAGCCCGTCAACAATTCACGATCAGTGAACTGACGGACATTGACGTCATTACCGTTGCATTGCGATCGTCTTCTGGAGAGGTTTTGTTCTGTTAATTCCAGCCACAAAACATTTATCGAAACGAACACAGACATGAAAAAACAGCTTCCTAATTTTCCAAACTGTGTATCGAAAATTAAAGAGCAACTGTTTACGACTAACAACTTTTTGGTGAGTGTTTTAGTACATTTTGCAGTTATCAGCACGCTGAATATATTTTTCTATACGTTTCCTCGCAAAAACATGGAACTTAAAAGTCGTATTTAACTGTAAGCAATAAATATATGGCCTCCAGAAGTCATATTTCAGCAACATAGCGGGAACTTCGTGGGTAATGAACGTAAGGTTGTGGGCTACAAATGAAACTGACGATTTTCAAAAACGTATTTAACATTATTGAGGGTTTTCTGCTATGATCAAGTCTCAAATTCTTATGAAAGCGTTGTTCAAAATCTTTGCCGGTAAACCCACTCCATGTCGAGCCACTGGGTAAGTTTAAAGATATTCACAAAAGCAAATGATGTTTTTCATCCTGGTATAGTTGGTTGGAAATCCAAACATATCTCAATGTTACACATGGAAATTGGAGCCTTACCATCGACAACATTCCACGGGTAGTACCACCACCTGCGAAAAAAACAACAAAGCTTAAAAAACATCAAGTGTATGATTATCGGCATATCAACAGGATCCTGTCTTGGTGTAGCTGTGAGGCTTGATCAAATTTACTAACTGCACAAGCGAAATCAATAGTTTTCATACTAACACTCACAAATAGCTCCACTGCAGTCAAATCCTATTCAGTAACGCTCCAGTGTATCTTGTTATTTCCGTGGTGCGAATATGCAGCATGCAACGTGTTACATTACTGCTCGAAATAAGGAAGAAACTTTTTGAAAAAAATTTGCTAAACACTGTATATTTTCATGATTCCATTAGAACATTTTTAGACTTAACTCCGCAAGGCCACGCCAAGATAAGCCAAATGTTAGGTGACCTAAAAAATATTTTTGTGGCCGTTAAAATTTTTACTCAACCTCAGACATGACTTTCATGTAGTAGATTGCAGTTAAAGCGTATAGTTATTGAAAATATGTAAAGTTGATATGTCAGAGAAACTTCCTGTAAAGCAAATCTATTAGAAACAGGGTATTGATTTGATAGGTTTCGCGTGTAACAGCGATCATCAGGCAGGAATCTCTAGAAACATGAATATTAAATCAACATTTTCAATGTGCAAACGGCATGCTAGAAGGCACGAACTCTTTACTTTAGTGCTTTCAATCGGTCCGATGTTTGTAACATAAGGTACATGGGCTTGCAAGCTTCTATATCAGGGTGGTCCAAGACTGCGAGCATGAAGGGCCACATTACGGTTTGAGGAAAAATTTGCGGGCCTCAAAGAGAGGAACTCCATTGCAATTAAAAGACTCGTTTGCTGTTCTAATAGACCTAATTTTGCTGCATGCCTAACGCAATTTTTAATTCTAGGGTAATTTTTAAGTTTTCTGTTTGTTTGTTTGCGACTGAAAATAGAGATTTTCTGCTAGAAAAAAGATACACAACACACCAACAAAATAACAAAACAAAATTTTGTTTCTTGTTTTTGATTATAAAGTCAATGTCCGCTTTAATTTCCGCAGTCGGCAGACGCAAGCAGGCATGCAGGTTTTATCAGCCATTCTATTTGTGTCGGTTTTCAGTCGCGTCATGATTGAGAAAGCACTTTCGAAAATCACGAGCACATCTTCAGTGCAAAGTCTGTCAAGCGGGTGCAACCGCCCGGTTCCACCCCTGGCTGCGGGAAATGTTCCCTCTAAGCTGCGCGCCTGCGCGGCCGCGCAGCTGCTAAGATCCCTCTGCGCAGTTGCAGCAGTGCTTAGCGCAGTCTCCACTACTTGCTAACCGCCCGCTGTAATAGATTTAATAACTTCTGCTCAGCAAAATTGTGATTCAGCGCACCCGCTTGCTTTTCCGCGCAGCATTATTAAAGATTGGAGGGAACATTGGTTACAGGTCTTGTTACCCTTCAATTATTTCAAAATGCTTCCCTAGAATTTCCGAAATTTTTCGTGTGTTTTCCCGTGTTTGGTGCTGTAATGCCTCTTTAAATAAAAACTCCGTCGGAACGAATATTACTTGCAATCTCACAACAAGACACTGGTTTGCTCCCAGTTAGAAATGAACTTTCTGTTTTTCGCTGACACTTATTTTTTGTTAAATTGTTATACTTTACTAAATATTACTTAATTACTTCCACAATGCACTTCTAATCTAATTCGAAAATTAATTACAGAGTTTACGCTTGCAACAAAGATAAAAAATAAACGCATACTTTATAGTCAGAGTACTGCAGCGTTAGCCTAGAGGTTAGCTATTGTAACGTCATAAATTGTAAAAAGATTTGTTACCCCCTAATAGTTGCATATCGACCTGAACTTCAATGATGTATGACTTGGAAGGGTTGTCTTGCTAATACAATGTCTTTATGACTTTGTGTAATATACGGGACACAGAAAGCGTTCGCAGGCCGCACAAAAACTGTCCGCGGGCCGCATGCGGCCCGCGTGCCAGTGTTTGGACCACGCTGTTCTATATTATTAGNTCNNNAACAGGGGCTCCGCAGAACCCTAGAGTTCCGCAAAACCTGTAGTGGATTCCTGGGTTTTAAGGGTTCCGTGAGGGTTCCTCGTTTTTTGGGGGAAATGATTTCATGCTTCACTATGTTGATGGGTCATTAGGAAATTTTTCGGATCACCGTGCCGCATTTAGACTCCAAGTCGGCCAGCTAGTTATACAGTAGGTTGAGTGCAGATAGCGGAACAAGAAATATTGGGAGTTGTTGCGTCACTTGTTGTTCATTGTTGTGCGATAAAGAAGAACGTTGTTGTTTCATAGTAATACGATGCTGCCGATGTACAGATCATAGTAGAGTAGACTGAGTAGAAAGTAGACAGCCTGAGTCTAGTAGAGAGTATAGACTGAGTCACAAACTAGAGCCGCTGTTCAACTTTTGCCGGAATAAAGTAAAAACAGTATGAAACCCAACTTTTTACTATTTTAATCAAGCCAGATGAAGCAAAATAGCATATTTGCTTATGTGAAGCGAAATAATAACAACAGCGAAGGTGTGGACGGTAATGAGCAATGTAGTGTTATGGTAACACGTGACCATAACATGAATGGCTCAGAAAATGGTGAAATTAGCAGTGAACCAACATTGATGAAACAAACTGAGCAAATGGTCAACCCAAGTTGGTTACAACAGTCAGTGACGAAATGTGTTGTGTGTGTGTATTTTAAATGTGTACTATATTAATGATTTACAAAAGTTATAGTATGAATATTGAGATGAATAAAGTGTATTGACATGTACTTGGTGTATTAGGGAAAACGCAACATATATGAGGAAGCTGAGGAATTTCGAAAAACAAAAATGCTAATTACGAAATTTTTATACAGTAATGACTTGGCTAAAAGAAACAATTGAATTGAGTAACCTTACTTACAAAAAGAAAGCAACTGCTGAGGCAAAGTTAAAGACTGACTGAAATGCAGTTAACATGAAAGCAAATGCGAAACATCTGAAATGTCATATTTATGCAAGAAAGTGGCAAAACTATAAAGCTTGCATGACTCACCATTTCATGTTTTACAGAAAGAGACATATGCAAGTGAAACGTTTACAAAGTGGTGGTCAGACAGTTAAACAAAAGTTTGAAATCAGTAATGATGCTGAGATAAAACAGCCACAGTAAACGAAACTGACATTAAAACGGTTGACTTTAAGAGCAAAAAGTGGACGAGACGCTGGACCACGCATCGAAGGTTCTGGAACACAAACGGTTTACAAAACCCAAAGCGACAAGTGATCGCCAGCAGTGATTCATCAGAAAAACACAATAAGTACCAGAACTAGATGAAAAAGCCTTGCATTGATGGCGCGACGAAAGCAGTTACAGCGTGCTAGCGCAGGGCGAGGTTCAGGAAAGTAAGAAGATGTTTTAAAACAACTTAACAGCAGCTGTGTTAAAAGCCGTACTGGAAGCAAAAAGGGTGTACTAAGAACAAGGAAAAACTTGATGTAAAGGAATCTCGGCACGATAAACAGTTATGAAAATAAGAAAATAACTTTCTTGCCAATGTTGCGTTAGCCTGTGTACCCGTACTGTTACAAATGAGTAGGAAAACGAGAGTAGTTGTGTGTTTTGTGTGTGTTTTTTCATGTCACATTCTACGAAATTGACAGTGAAGGAGTAATTGTGGGAAACGACATTACCGAAATAAGATACAGGCAAAATATAAAGGTTGTACTGCTTTCTAAGGATACAGTATCGCGTTTGTTGAAAAATTGTGCAATTAATAACACAGCAGGAAAGTACAAGTTGTTTAAATGTTGTATAATAACTTTTTAGTAGTGCAAAAAGTTATGTTAACTGTTGGTATGAAGGTGCAGTAGTTCGACAACAGTGGAATGTTGCGAGCACAGTGGACTGTTGCGAGCGCAGTGGACTGTTGCGAGCACAGTGGGCTGTTGTGCATGAAATGATGATGAACTCTTGAGGGTCATGTTAATAAAGCAAGACAAGGTGTTCTTTTTATTATGACGTACAGGAAGCCAGTGGCTATATAAGCAGCCGTGGAGTGAAGAAAAAGTCAAGACTTGAAATTTCGATTTCGCAGCATGGAGCTGCCATAAGTGGATCCATACAGAAAAAGCAACTGTTTTGTCGTATGGACACGACATCTGTTGTGCTGAGGCATGCCGCTTGATCTCGTGATAGGGGAGGGCTCGGTTGGAGATGTTTTGTCATACCTAGCAAGGGAGGTGCCTGGTGAAACAGGTTCCCTTGGGCAAAAAGCAAATTAAAGAGAAAACGTGACGATTGTCCTGATTCAGAAAACGCTAGGGCAATCGTACCAGTAGGCGAGGTTTGAACTCAGATTGAGAAACTAAAAGGTTGTGTAGCAACTGACTGAAGAGAAGGCCTAAATTTAAGATGTTAGTATGAATGTTGATAAATTGTTAGTTTTGTTTTAGATTAGTTTAGAAAGTTATGAGAATGTTTGAAATGTTTACTTTGACAACTGCATAGTGAGCTTAGTGAATGCAGTTGAATGTGTTGAAGAATGGCGCAGTTTGAATAGTGAACGTCATAGTGTATTGATGTATATTACCGTTGGTAAAATAAGAATACAATAAGCTCTGTTTAAATTGTATTAGTGACCCCAATGCTTGTAAATTGCAGGCATTGTTGATTGCCGTACTGTCTCTGCTGCTGTCTCTGTAAGATGAAGGTAAAGAGGGGTCAATTTAGAACCACAACGGCATAGTTAGAAAAACGGTGTAGAAAAATAATCTATAACTTTTCTGTCTCTTTTCAGGATTTTGATCTAGCCAATTAAATTTCTTTTGCAAAAGTAGTTTAAATGTAAAAGAGGCACCTAATCCAAAGCGGACGAAATTAATTCAATTGCCAAAGTGAGAAAATAGGACGACACTAGTTGAAATACGTTTTTTTTTGCCGGATGGCCAAATACTGAATGTAGCAGATAAATTCCAGAAATGCAAGAACAACCGAGTCATTAAATTTCTTGCTTTTTAACTTCTGTAATAACTGCTTATTTGCTGAAGTGTCTAATAGCGAAATATTAGTTTTTTTACAAGTAATTCGCGTCTTTTAAATTTTTGCTAATGGGGTGCCATGCAGGGGCGGATCCAGAAGGGCGATTGAAAAACAGCATTCGCAATATAAAGTCATTATGTCGTCCATTGTTTTGGAACAGCAGTTTTGTGAAGCATACTTCATATCTCATACAGTAGCGAAGCCGGTATGAAACTTGACTAGCAAATATTATTGAAACCACCNCCCCCTTCCNTTACTGGCTGGATCTGCCCCTGGTTCTTTGGCAAACGTGAAAGTACATCAGGGGTTCCACAATGACGAAAAGGTTGAAGAGCACTGTTCTATATCTTTATTGATATCGATATTCAATCCCACAAGATTTGACATTGTCTCTGTCTGCGCTACTGTGTGCGTCAGTACAATTCAGCATTACTGCTTTTACAAATAAAGGATCAGGTATCAAGGTTACGAGGCAGAAGGAACAAAAGATTCTCCGACTCTAACACTTCAAAAACAAAGTGACAGTGCAACACATATGCTCTCTTTTTCAGATGAATGTAATTTCTGCATGTTAGTTCATGCATTAAACACAACGCAAGGCTTCTCCAACGCGTGTATCTCGGGTAATGACCGAAAGCCTACAGTCTTAGATGAAACCGGCAGGATGAGAATTCTAC
>JGI24158J21664_10009595_pt1 | contig 12918 bp, 13 predicted proteins | sample Ectturendosymbi3_FD_21664 | JGI IMG/M metagenome (IMG submission 21664) | reverse complement strand
TTTGCTGGTCTGGTGAAGTCAACACATGGTGTTTGCGGGTCTGGTGAAGTCAACACATGGTGTTTGCTGGTCTGGTGAAGTCAACACATGGTGTTTGCTGGTCCGGTGAAGTCAACACATGGTGTTTGCTGGTCTGGTGAAGTCAACACATGGTGTTTGCTGGTCTGGTGAAGTCAACACATGGTGTTTGCTGGTCTGGTGAAGTCAACACATGGTGTTTGGTGGTTACGATTCAAACATGCACTGTAATTGATGTAATAGAGTCTAAAAAGTAAAAACTATAATCGTGAGCACAATATTAGGAATGTACCTTTCATTATTGCACTTTTACGAAAAAGTTTGATTGTGAAGACACTTGGAACAAGTGGTTCACCCCTTGGGGCACCCTCATGTATTCGCCAAGGGGTGCACGGTACACGTACCCCATTGGAGAACTGCATTTTTTTCGGTCATTTGTCGGTCATTGACAGAATTCTTTTGAAATGAACGAAAGAAAAGCAAATCAATTTAATCAAAATGCCTCAGTCATGTTTTCAAACTATTTCGAACAAATGACCCAAATGACTCAGCGAAAAAAGAGACTTTGAGGAGCACTGTTCTAACCTGTAGTGACGAGTCCACTCGCAAGAGCACTGCCTCGCCAAGCAACCTTTTGCAGCAGCCTTCACTTTGCTGCTCGTTACGTGTTTGGAGATGGCGAATAAATTTTTAAGCCGGTTGTTACGTCACAGTCACATGAAAGGCACTTCCGCGTTAATGAAGAAGAGCGTGAGGTATGAAAGGCGGAGCCGAGCTGTTTAACCGCCAAGTGTTAAGCGCAAAATGCTCTTTCGCTATGAGAAAGCTGAAAAGCATTTTTGCAACGCTGTTCAGTAAACGACGAACATAAGTTAATAAGCGCGCCACTGTACAATGGTGCACCGCCTTCATCGTGTCGCGCGAGCACAGCGCGGTGGGAGTACGCTTGTCGCTGCTGCGTGGAAGCGCTTGTGAGGCCGGTGACGTACCATGTGAAACTCTGGGTCGCGGCTTTCCAGGCGAAATCTCTCAACATTAACATGCGCTGATTTGGCAGCGACTTCCTCCTTTGCGGCCTGGCCGTTGCTTCGGTTATTCCCGCTGCTGGAGCGTATTATTCGATAGAGTCTTTACAAAGGCGATTGGGATGCAACAGTGCTGTCGGGCTTGCGTCTTTCTAGCCCTTGTTCGTCAGCTTGTCTGCTGACTGGAGTGTTAACAACTTTTAATTTGATTTGTCTTCAACTTGTGTTATTCAGAGGCTTAGCTGCTGAAAGGTTTTGCTTCTCCAACTCGCTGTTGGTCGTGTTTCTTATCAGCGGCGTTGTGCGCGTGTCGAAATTAAAGGTTTTGAAACCTTTGCTAAACTTTTTCTGAAGCTACTATTTGAAACCTGTTTCGTCAAGCACAGGGCCTTGATCGAAATATACACAGGAATATGAATGTTTGATCTCAAAACCTGCTTTTCTCGTCCAATGCCTATGCNAGAAGCCGCACTTNACAAATCCGTGTCGCGTGTTTGTTTTTTCGCTGAGATATTTCAGTCATTTCTCCCATAGTAGTGTTAAAACTCGCTGCAACAGTATTCAGTAGTCTATATTTTCGGATATTATGACCGAATTGACTTAATTTTTTTTCGGTCACTTAAAAATAGCGTGTCGCGACTCAAATTCGGGTCGCAAGACTTTACACTTTGGGTCGCGAAATAATTTCAATTTATAGTTTAAAATTACCATCCTCATTAGACAAACTAAATGCAATCATTAACTGTTTTATGTGCTAAGTTTCATACAATTTTGTGCATGAAAATTGCTACGGTCAATAGTAGCCTTAAAAATCATCTTTATTTATATAAAATATTTTTCACAAAATTATATGCTCACGAAAAGTTTGGGTCGCGCGAATTTGCCACTATTTTTTAGGGTTGCACCAAGAAGTGTTTGCGGACCCTTGCTTTAAAACCCTGCAATAAAGGATCCAGACCGCGTGTGTTTCGCCTGGGATCGGTCTCCTTCACTTGCGTCACTATATCAGGGTTTTTTGTAAGGTGTTTTTGGGACCCGCTTCGGCTCCCTACAATCAGAGAAAATGATCATCGGGCCCCTAGAATCAGAGAAAATCGGGTCCCTACAGGTCCATCCCGGGTACCTAACGTTTTCCTTAAAAAAACCTTGCAATACGTTATTCACACAAACTATGGCCTTTCCCGTCGTGTCCAACGATCAGTTCGACGATTGCAGCCTGTGATGTACGTTTGAATCGAACACGTTCGTCTGTGTCTTGTAGAAGGGAGCGCCAGGTGAAGCCCGCTCTAGTGTCAGTTGTCCCCACCAGTTACCTGTACTTCACTAACGCCTGTGAATAAGCATGTTATCTAGGAGGCCTTGGTTAAACTCGCGCCTTGGTTAAACTCGCACTGCCTTGGTGACGTGGCAGCTTCTCCAGAACAAGCCATTTCCTTTGAAAACACTCACCGCGAGGCGAGCGAACGCGCGTGGTGGGCGTCACGTAGTAAGGTCGGGGCACTCAGTCACGTGATCAGATAAATATTTGCTCCTCGCCCGATTCGCGGTAAATTTGCGCTGCGTTGAAGATGCCATTCGCCGAAAAACGCTACATCCTGGTTTGTGACGCCGAAAAACGCTACATCCGGGTTTGTGACGCCGTGCTAGACATTAGTTTGTACTAGCGTTATTTGTAATGGTGAAAAAGTATTTTTTGTTCTATTAAATAATATTTTTTTGTTCCATATGCAATTATTTGCACTACTGTTGCATCTTGTACTAACATGCCATCATTTGCAGGACTACGATGGCATCGTTTGTGCGGGTATTGCATTATTTGCAGTAATGTGGTATTATTTCTACTACTCATGCATTACCTGTGATATAATTGCATTGTTTGTAATACTGGCATTATTTGTTCTTCTGTTGCAGAATTTGTACTACTAAAAATGCGTTTTGAGCTTCAAATATTTTTGTGATAGATTTGATTGTGTTACTTCTGTGGAAGCTGATTAGTTGAAAACAGACATGTGCAAGTCCGAACCCCATCGCAAAGTCATCAAAACAGATACGAGTCGGCCGATCCGTCGAAAGCTTCTGTAGCAAACCTGGGTCATTTAACTGTGTGATTTACTGTTGCGTTGCTATTACTTTCGCAGGGAGATCATCACAAAATGGTGCAGGGTAATGGCGAGGGAGTACAACGAAGAAAGGATAATGCAGGAGGTCACGACCAGGTTCCTGGCTGGCGAGCAGGCGCTGAAGACTTTTCACCAATGCATCATATTCGCCAGTGCTCTGTCGAAAGCGGTGAGCATGGTTCTTATGCAGCTTTGACAAAATGGAAAAATATTTTTTTTGGTCTGACAGTTAACGGAAAAGAAATTGGGACTTGATCTTTTGACATACGTTTTCGTGATAGTTTGTTCCAGATTGAAATAATTCGACTTACATCGTATTTAAATGTGACAGTGCCTGTGTTTGACCCGGGTAGGCCATGCAGGAAAGTAGGGTCTTGAAAAAGTCCGGAAGTTTGTTTTCGAAACGGCGCAGGAACCCTTGGTGAGTGTGGCGCGCGATGGCGCTGCGTTGGTGCGAACGCTGCTGCTGCGGAACTGCTCCTCCTCAGCGCGTCACGGTGACGTTTCGCTCGCGTGGTCGTCGGTTGTTCGCCCACCTCATAAAAGTCTCCGTGACAACTTGCGTCATTTGTTGGTCACCCCCCCCGCCCAAACGGTGTCATGAGTCAGGGAGGGGGAGGGACGCCTGTTCGTAATTTTTATCGCTTTGTTTTGATGAACAGTTGTGAAGGGGGTTGAAACATCGGTCTTAACGTGCACGTAACCAATCCATGCATTGTGTTTGTGCGAATGTAAGTGTTCGGAAAACTTCGGAAATTTAAAGTTCGGATTCCGAAACTGGGTTTACGATCTGGTTTATTGAAGATTTAAATCAAAGGTGGGAAGTTATTTTTACTGTCACAGAACGCATAAATTACTGAATATCGCTGGCGGGCCCTACAAAATAATTATTTGTATCTTAAAATTCTGCCTTTTATCAACCAATCAAAAATAAGGAGTGAAAACTGTCTCGGAGCGAGAGATACTTCTCTTGGCTAACCGTCTATTTCGTTTTTTGACCGTCTATTTCGTTTTTTGACCGTCTATTTTGTTTTTTGACCGTCTATTTCGTTTTTTGACCGTCTATTTCGTTTTTTGACCGTCTATTTCGTTTTTTGACCGTCTATTTCGTTTTTTGACGCGATGTTGTGTTCTAACTTGGACAATAAAAATTCTGATGCGGACCATATCGAATGTTCACGCGGGCCGCAGGCCCCCCACCCCTGAATAAGCGCGGGTCTACTGCGAGAAGGGACTGAATACGATTTAAACCCAAAATTCCTGCTCCCCTGCTGCTGTCTCGTTGCCAGCACGTCATTTCCTGTGCAGTTAATTCATGCAGCATTTGGGGAGGACCTGAGTGACGAGTGTTTGACTTGACAAGGTCTTGAAACGGAGTAAATATGAGTGACGTCATTTGCCATTCTTCGCCTCCATGTCGAGAACTCATAACTGGGGTAACCAATTTTTTGACCTGAGAACTTAAAATTTTGACCTGATTTTGACCTATACTGTGTATTTTCTGCGTTTGTAATTGCAAAATAATTCAGCTTCAGGTATTATGGTTAACTCAGAAGCATATTGATGTGCACTATCGTTCACTATACTTTGAAATTAAAAAAAAACTTTGGTCGTTTGACTTCAGGGATGATATATTGAAAAGTACATTAATAACCACAGTAGAGTCAAACCTGAGAACATCATAAAATTGAAACACTGTATGCATAATGGATTGGACATTTATTAATACAAGTACTGTAAGACCATGTTTCTTTCCTTTCCACGTCTATCCTGCATAATATTAAATCGTTCAGTAGTGGGCAAAACAACATCATTACGTCAAAAATCGCAACAAACCCATTGTTATTACAGAGTTGCTACTAAACTTGCAAAAGCATATTAATATCTGTTGTTGCAGTTTCAATAAAATATCGCTGAAGAAAAAAACTCTGCTGCAGGAAAAGTTTGACCTAATGATAAATTTTTAAGTACTTTTTGACCCCGTGACTTGGGAGACGCTCATGGGAGGAGGGTGAAATTCGGTGGACGTTTCTGAAACTTTGGAAAAGGCATAAACATTTTGACTTCATGGGCTCTTGGCTGCCGTACTCATAAACTTTCCACGTTAACTCCCGTTCTTCACCAACACAGAAATGGCGGATGCTTCGTTTCAGCGACTTACTGCTTTTTTCAGTGACGTTCTTTTCTGAAGTAGGCGATAAAATCGCTAATACGCTGTTCTGTGTTCGTGCAGTTGAGTGAAAAGAGCCACCTGACCTGTGTCGAGATCCTGTACCACGCCTTGTGCCTGCTCGAGCCCGGCGCAGAAAATTACGACCAGCTTGAGGGTGCCATCCTGTCCTCCATGATATACTTCCTCCCCGATTCTCAGGTGCGGCGCTGATTGGTCGAAAGTATTGCGCGCTGGAGGAGGAGGTGCTGTTTGTTGCTGTCGCCTGTAGAGTCAGTTTGAAAAAAAAACAAGTTTCTGATTTATATAACAGTTGTACAAGAGGACGCCTTTCGCGCCTTGTCTTTGAAACGTGTGTTTTTAAGTAGGGAGTATGCTTCGTGTGCGGAATATCGTTCGCAACTCTGTAGATTCGTACTTTTTTTGGCATTTTTCAGCAGAAAAAGCTGCCGCGACCTTCCCAGTGTTGTGGGGCGATCAGATTAAAAAATCACGAACGTGAAAAGAATTGTAGCGTGAAGCGGTGGATAGGTGGGGGTGGATATGGGGTGAACTCACCCATGGATATGGGGGTGGGTGGGGTGAAGATAACCGAAATGTTGGAAGAGTTATTGAAACGCAGACCTCTTCTGTTTTTGTTACCTCACAATGCAGTCGTTGCGGATATAGGGGGGGGGTTAAGATGAACGACGAAATGTTGGTTTGATCCATAGGTGTAGCTAGGGGGGTGACTAGGGGGTCCATCCTCAAATTTTCAGAACATATGTATAGCCATTTTGTGCTTTGAGAGGCGGTATCCCAAATAAAATAGTGTTATTCGCCTAAAATCAAACATTTTGCCACCCCCCCCCAGATTTTTGGTCTGGCGACGACGCTACTGGTTTGATCGCGTTTTTTCAAACGAGCAACAGGTCGGAGCCTGAATCTTTGTCGCGTCATGTCGAGCGAAGCAATTCACGACGAACAGTTAACGAAAGATTGCGATCACGTGATGGATGGGTCAGTACACTGATGCAAGCATGTTGGAAGGGTTACTACGGAAACGCTGACCTTGTCTGCCTTTATGACCTCACAATCCAGCCGTTGTGTGCCCTTCCTGTCGCCAATTGTGCGAAACGCGTTTTCTTCGCCGCAACCTGCATGTCTATTGTGACGCCACTTAGACGAGTAACGTGATCACATCAAGGGTCAAAGCTGCTTGACCCAGCGACCCCGCCAGAAACAGGGTTCCCACGCGGTATTGAAAAAGTATTGAATTGAATTCGGCCACATTTGGCCACAAAGATATTGAAAAAGTATTGAATTGAATTCGGCCACATTTGGCCACAAAGATATTGAAAAAGTGTTGAATTGAATTCGGCCACATTTGGCCACAAAGATATTGAATAAGTGTTGAATTGAATTCGGCCACATTTGGCCACAAAGATCTTGAAAAAGTATTGAATTTGGCCAAAATGTGCATGAAGTATTGAACAAGTGTGGAAGTACCAAATTCAACCATTCGTTTATTTAAATTTTGTTCTTTACCGCTGATAACAGTTCTGCAGATGTTTTTGCGTTGTGTTCGATGAGTAAAATTTTCGAAGAATGAAGCTAAATGATGTTTGTGAAGTCCTTTACTTTAGTATTGAAAAGGTATTCGAAAAGTATGGAAAGTATTTTTTAAATCTGTTGGAACCATGCAAAAATCTGCGCCATTGTTTCATTGCAGGGACAACAAAATTTCGCCAGGCAACATTTATATATACCGTACGATTTTTCGCTTTCCTTGGTTGCTTTTTTTACTACTAACGATCAAAATCTATCTTTTCGATGCTGTAAAGTTCGTCGCCACTGGTTTTTTGATTTGATTTTGGTAACGTCAATTGACCACTGAGTGAATCGCCGTATTTTAATGAGAATTCACTGAGTGGCTTCAGGGAACTCGATTCCTGCCGTGGCGGTTGAAGCGAACGCGTCTTCATCTACAGTAATATTGGCTACACCCCCACATTCAGGCCTCTCTAGCTCTTTCCAGTTCCATATTTTTTTATTTGTTTCTATGTGACAGCGATTGGGGGGGGGGCAGGCCAAAGTTTGAAGTTTGCCGGGGCGGTAAAGGGGTGAAAGGGTGTACAGTGTTGCCCAACGGCGATATAGCGATTCACTCAGTGAACACCCAACCTTCTAATTGAGAGGCTGACACTCTACCACTGAGCCATCGCCGACCCACTTTCGTTTGCAGGTTCATAATTTACATAAAAATAACATTCATTTGCAGTCGTTACGTCACAACAACGTGTAAATGTTCAGCGTCCTGTTAATTCAGATCCGCGTTTCTATCCTGGAACCTTTGTAACCACGTTTGAAAAACGGTTTGTTGACAGAAGTTCTTTACATCGCCCAGGGGTGCTTTGAGGCACACAAAATCCCCCTCCACTGTACCCGTAGATACGGGATCACGGCGTTTCTAAGCAAACATTCGTCAGATTGGAAATTGCTTTCAGTCTTGTCACCACGCTTCAGAAACTGATGTAGTCTCGAAGCAGCTTGTCATCAAAGTTGTTGCTGCGTATTCAGTGCGCCGTCTTGTGGATGAAGGTCGAAGTCTTTTCAGCCGCGCGTTGGCGCCCTAACGCATAGTCTATCGCTGCAGATTGCTCGCAATTGTCTGCTGAGCTTGTTCGTTCGTGACCCGACCGTGGACAACTACGTCAAAGTTTCGGAAGCGTACAAAGCCCAGTTGGTCCGGCCGGGCCACTGTCCGGAAGTGAACACGGGAATAGCGTGAGTCGTTCGTAGACGTTTCCGTTTCTGCTTTGAATATTTCTGCTTCATGCATTCAGAGGTAAGTAGCCGAGACCAATCGTTATGAATATTGTGACACGCTTTCTCGGATTTGCAGCCTGAAAGTTCTTCAGTATCTGCAACGTCGTTGGCCGCCCGAGTTCCTTCTGGGCAACAGCTTCGAATGGATGAGATTGCGGAAACTCTGTCTGTCTGTGATGTCACCGGATGACTCAGCGTTTATCCAACACCGCGAGAAGGTGGAAGCGGAGCTGTCATTGGCTAATGACAAAGATTACAGCACTTCCCTGGCTGATGACGAAGGTTAGAGTAGTTCATTGGCTGATTTCAAAGGTTACAACAGTTCATTGGCAGATGTGAAAAGTGACACTATTTCATTGGTGGATGTTGAAAGCCGTGATTACTTATTGATTAATAGAAAGTTTTTGTAGCAATAATCATTCTTGTAATGCACAAACCGTTGTGCACTTGTTGGTAGTAACTGACAAGATTACCTGGATGATAAGGCTGGGTGTTTTTTAATTATGATTGTCATTTTAATTTTTCTGCTTTGCAAACCTGCTAGTATTTTGTCGAATATATTTGAGAGTATATAATAAAGTTTGAAATATTTCATGTACGAATTCACGTTCGCACTTCTGCGGATTTCTACTCTTTTTTCATTTTCCAGCAGATAGACGACCACGACCTCAAACCTCATCAACGCACCGCGAAACCCCATCAACCAGTTCACCCCCTGCAAGTAAGATCTGCTTGTGGTTTGTAGTTTAGTTCATAGGCTTAGGAAGGGGGAATGGGACCTTGGTCCCCCTGGATGTTGAAATTTGATATTTTCGTACTTTTTCCCGTGTTTCCCCGGCAATAAGACAGTGCTTATATTAATTTTCACTCCAAAATTAACGCTAGGGCTTATTTTCCGGGGATGTTATATTTTGATATATCAAAAAATGAAGTTACAAAGTAAAAATTAAGAGATTTCTAAATAAACGGAAATTACGAAAAACTATCAACATTTGCTTATCATCAACATATTTTTCATTCAGAAACTTGTCAACAACAATTTATTCAAAAACAATCATATCATCATCCTCTGTAATGTCTTGCAGGTCATCGGTTTCCAAAATTCCAGCGGAGTTTTCGCTTAACTCAATTCCCACCAGTCGACTAGGGCTTATTTTAAGGGTTGGTCTTACATTAAAATCATCCTCAAAAATAACGTCAGGTCTCATTATCGGGGAAATAGTAACTTTATGTTTTGAAAAATGTTTTTCTCTTAGTTTCGAGTTGATAAAATGAAATCTCACCACTGTTGCCCTTCCTGGAAAAAATCCTTTTTCGCCGCCGCCTGTAAAAATCTTGCCGTCGCTCTTGGATTAGTTTGGAACCACCTGCGGTCCCTGAAATGTGGCCAGCGGCACTGTGAGACCATCAGGCCTAGTGCTAAATCTACCCATGACCCGATCGTTGTATACTTCATGCTGTGCGGCAAGCTCAGCGCGAAGCAGGTCGTTGCGTTGGTCAGCACTCGCCCCCTTTGCAGATACCCGCTCCAGTGTTCGAGTCGACCTATCACTAAAACACTCGCCTTCGCAAAAAAGCACACGAGTCAAGTCCCAACTGCAGCATCCTACAAATACACTCCAGCACTTTCTGCCAATCGCCATTTCTTTCAGCAGAGACAAAGGACGCGGCGCATTTCGCCCACGTGACCGACGGCGGCGATCCCTGCGAGTGCAAGTCTTGCAACTCGCCCCACAACACCCGACCTACTTACGACTCCGAGTCAAAGGTCAGCGGTTGTCATGGCAATAGGCGCTCAACCCGATTTCGCACGTTGGCTGTGGTGGGCTGCTTGAACAAAACTTTGGGGGCGCATGAATGGGGTTTTAACTCACGAACGAAGTCATTGAAGCATGTCGTCGTGTGACAATGAAGTGTTTGTGTCGTCATGCTTTTGCGCTGGGCTTTCTCCTGCGAGTAAAACGCTTTTTTTTGTTTAAATAACAAAACCTCTGATGATCAGATTTTTTTGGTGACAAAACCGCTGGAGTTTAAAGGTTATCAGTGAAATGAGTTTTGGGTCGCAGGTAACTGGCACAGTCTGCTATTTTATTGTGATGCAACAACTGATGGAACAAACAATGCATTAGACCCTCTTTGACAAACCGTTCGGTATTTTATTCCTGCAGACCAGACGCACGAATAAACTACATGGTGGCCGCGCGCATGGGAGTGAGGATCAACAAAAAAGAACTTTTGCTCGAATAAATTTCAACTTCATGCTAGGTGTTTTTTTTCGGTCATAAACTGATTTTTTTTAATGATCGGAAAATGACCTAAATCCGAAAATTTAGAGTAGTGAATAACGTTACGGCGAGTTTCAATATTATTACGGGACAAACGAGCCAAATGTCTCAGCAAGGAAACCCGGGCCGGATGTGTGTCATCCGGGCGTGCAGCTATGAGCGTTGAGGGTCAAAGGTTATATTTTTGATTGTGTTAATCTTTCGCATTTCTTGTTCTCGTTCTTCGCACGCGCAGAACTCAGCCGCTCACCATTGTCTACGTTGTCGCTCACCATTGTCTACGTTGTCGCTCACCATTGTCTACGTTGTCGCTCACCATTGTCTACGTTGNCGCTCACCATTGTCTACGTTGCCGCTCACCATTGTCTACGTTGCCGCTCACCATTGTCTACNTTGCCGCTCACCATTGTCTACGTCACTATTGTCTACGTTGTTGATGCGCAGGCGTCGTCGCTCGCCGATCGTCGTGGCAACGTGACGTCGGCCTCCCCCCGCAAGCGCACGCAATCGGCGCCCGGCGCGGCGTCCCCGCCGGCCAAGGAATTGACCTACACGTGTCCCGAAGGGAAGTGCCAGAGAGTGTACCGGGCCAAGAACGCCATGACGCGTCACTTGACTGCCGCGCACCTTTGGGCGATGCCCGAGGTCGCGGTCTTCTACGAATCGCTCGGTGTCCCCGTCGTGTCGCAGAAGAAGCGGACCTCGCGGTCTGACTTCATCGGCCAGGAGACCGTGGTGCAACGGGGCGAGATCGTGGCCGTGGCGTCGCTCAAGACGAGGCGTAAAAAACTTAACCAGGTCCTAACCGAGGCGTCGTTCGATTCGCCCAAAAAGGGGGTGGGGGCGCCGGTGACGGAAACATCGATTCTGAGGAAGGTGGCGTCAGCAATGGAGGTCGACATGACTGGGTTTTGCGATGAGGCTCCGTCCGATAGGGGAGACTTGGAACCCTCTGTAGCTGCTTCAGGGTGGTTGGGGCCTGCAGCTGTGGACGAAAGGCACATTGCAGAGGGACAGGACCCTGGCGGACGCGAGAAGTCCCAGTCGCCTGATACTGAAACACAATCCAGGAATACAGAGGAACATTGTGACATCAGCGTTGCCAGTGACGACCGTTCGTCTGACCGTGGTGACGAAAGTGACAGGAGTCTGTTTCACAGAGCTCCATGTCTCCCCGCTGGGGGAGACACTGTTTCGGCCACGAATAGGACATCTGGGGCCGCCGGTGGGTCCAATTTCATGACGTCGACTAACCATCGCACTTTTATACCAGCACTGCCGGAAATCCTGCCCCCTCTCACCGCACCCCCTGCCGGCCCAGTTGCTTCTGATGAACTACCTCCACCCCCTCCCCCGAAGCAGCGCGACGTCAAGTGTCCGATGTGCCCTCGCACCTTCCACCATCGCCACACTGTCCAAGCTCACCTCGAATTCAGGCACCAGAAAAGCCTGAAAGAAGCGGCCACCTTGGCCCAAAAGGCGAAGTTCGTGTCGGGCCCGTCCGCCGATAAGCATCGAAAGGACGTCGCCGCGCTGCGAAGCTCCGAACCCTCCCGCGATGGAATCCTGGAATCCCGCGGCTGGTATTGGATGGTCGACGAGTTCCTTTTCCAGGACCTGGACCAGGCGCCGCCGGCCCGCAGGGCCTTCAATCGACGTTCGAACGCCGACCTGAAGAGTTCGATCGCCCGAGACCTTGTATCCCTCCTGGGCAGCGCCCCATTGTCCTTCAATCTCGCCGAGGCGCNACGCAGCATTGAGCGTGACTGGAACTTTGCGCGGAAAGACCCCGCTTTGGTCGCAGCGCAAAGCCCCCCCGTCGACGAAAATGCAGCGGGTTTCGTCGGACGGCCCTTGACCACCAACGAAGAAGACCCGTTGAGCTTAAGATCCGGCCCGGTTTTGGCCCAAGCACAAGCCACCCCGACCCACAAGCTGGCCCACGTCAAGTCGGTGTTTAAGAAGAAGGTCAGCCTGAAGAGTCCTGATCTCAAAACCGTCCCGACTCCGGCTGGGGCCCGGTTTGGCCAAACATGTGTCAAACCACATCACAGGCCCCTTTGTGGCAAGGAAGTGGGTTGCCAGGTTGTTTTCAAGCAGACCGCCACGGTGCGCGGCGACCATTATCACGCAATCGCCGACGTGAGGCGCAAGCACAAAGCCAAGCGGAAAAGCGCACATTCGGTCTCGCAGACTGTTTATTCGAGCGCTGTCATCGGCGTCGCGACGCGCACTGTTGCGTCACAATGCTGCGACCTCGACGTGCACCTGGACTGGAAGAAAAGCTTCAGGGGCGTCGCAACTGAAGTGCCGCCAAAGTCGTCGAAAGCGGCCTCGGCCAGCAAGTCGATCTCCTCTGCCAGCAAGTCGACCCCCTTGGCCAGCAAGTCGACCCCCTTGGCCAGCAAGTCGACCCCCTTGGCCAGCAAGTCGATCCCCTCTGCCAGCAAGTCGATCTCCTCTGCCAGCAAGTCGACCCCCTCGGCCAGCAA
>JGI24158J21664_10009594_pt1 | contig 12919 bp, 5 predicted proteins | sample Ectturendosymbi3_FD_21664 | JGI IMG/M metagenome (IMG submission 21664) | reverse complement strand
TGTGTAGTACTCGATCGAATGCTTTCGAGGCATCTAAAAACACAGCATGCACAGATGAACCATGGGTTACAAAGTATGAGGCAGTTTGCTTTAACAAAAACCTCTCGGTAGGTGTGGTGTTGAATGATGTACCCAGAACGGGAAGTGCGCTAAATCGCTGTTGTTGCTTGCTGCCACATTGTGGAGTTTCCAGTACTTACCACTGGAAATTTCCTATCGCAATAGGTTTGAACCCAAAAACAACAAACAAAAATGTAACCAGTTAAGCCAGCAAATTTTGGAACGTGGACTAAAATAACCGGTCACAACATTACGTCTGAAATTCCTTTTTGTCTTTTTTATCTTTCGGAGTGGATCGCCTCCTTTCACTTATATCTCAGAGAGACAGGTGGCGATTAGAAAAAGGTTATTTTAGGTCATGTTTCAGTTACGTTTTCAAAAATATTCTGCAATGTAATCTCATAAAAGGGCATTTTTCTCCACGCTGGACTCAAAAACTCTGCAAAACACAAAACAAGGTGATTCATATCAGCAGTATGAGGACTATGTGGAAAAAGTATGAGCGATTCAAAAGTTGAAAATATTTTTGAAATTTATAGAAAATTTTAAACACGAGTGAGATTTTAATGCATTGCAGAATATTTCTAAAAACCTATCTGAAACGTGACTTAAAATAACCTTTTTGTTTACATTACTTGCTTCCCCACTGTTTCGTGGTGTAAACACTGCCGGACTGAGGTGGTGCGGGGTCCGTAACATATAAACAGCGCAGGGCCCCAAGTTTGTAAACACTTCAATGAGTGAACAACTGTTAAATCATAAATTCTCAGGACATCCGTGTGAGTATGATTATGCATATTGAATTTCATAAATACGAAAAACCTGGTCCTAAATAACAACTGGTGGAGATTTAAGAGTATGGAATAGTATCTCTGTCACTTGAACTCATTGCACCTAGCTCATATTTACAGCTTATACAGTGTCAGTTGCTTGATCATAAGTTATGCTGAAGACTGAGGTAACTTGATAAACAAAGATGAGACTTTAAGTTCAATCAATCATACCCTATCGTATATCATCGCTACACGCAGTTAAATCCTAAAAAACTCAGATCCTCAGGAGAAAAAAACAGAAAAGCGTTGCAAATCCCAGATCTTCGGCAAAACCCCAGGTTTGGCACAACTGGCCGAATCATTTTGAAAGTACGAAAAAAGGAACTTATAGAATAGGTCAATGAAATTCAATAATATACTTTTAAAATGCTATTCAAAACAATGCAATCAAGCAACATCTGGGGATTGATGTAATTTGGCTTGATTGCTTGAGTGGTCCCATGATCTTGCATATAAATGTAAAATACTTTAATTTTCAAGTCACAGTAGTCTAATGTAAACGCATTCAATTGAAAACCATATTTCTTCGATTGTTAGCCACCCCTGATTGTAAGACCCACTTAAACTACCATAGGTTACGTAAGTCTCTGAGATACTTTCGTGCACATTTCGCGTTTAGTTGGCAACTGAAGAAGGAAAATAGAATGCGAAAATAGAGTTTAGTCGACAAAACATAGTCAAAGAAAGACTGAGCCTCATCTATACCTTTCGATAAGGCAAAGAAAGGTAAAATATAATCCGTACTTGATTGTAAGCAGCCCTTGATTAAAAGCCGCATGAAATGATGAAAAAAAACCTTTATAAGCCGTTGCTTGCAATCGAATAAATACGGTAGGCCTAATGGCTTATGGCAAATTTAACAATTGCTTATGAAAAATTTAGCAAAATAGTGATTTAATGGACTGAAAAATATCTATACTTGTAATCACGGGTGGATATTAGCGGAGTCGAACGAGGCAGTCGCATCGGTCTCCCCTCTTTCGGAAAGTAGTGAGAACCCTCGCTTGAGAGTTTTGCACTTCTTTTTTGCATTGTTTTGTTAAAAAGCTTATTAATAACATTAGATCCACATTCGCCCTCTGAAGAAAACCATATGTTTGACAAAATAAAGCAAAAATATGTGCACAAGGGGCCCCTCAACTGTGTAGTAGACAAAGAACATTTAAAATCACATGACTTCAAACAATTTACAATGTGAAGTTGACTTCCACGCAGAAGCAAATTTCCAGACAAAACAAAAATTTAACTTGCTTTCAGTGGATAAAGCTTTGTATAGCATGTGTAAAATATAGGGCGTCCTTTCTGAGATTTTTCCTAAATTCTAATATCCACCGTTGCATATAACACATTCAACAAAAAGCGGGATCCCGAAAGCGCTGGGCCCGTAGCAATTGCTACATTTGCTACTATTGTTAATCCGGCACTGGGTGTAAATGATACCATTTTGGTGTAAATTCAGTTCTATTCCATTTGTTGTAACTTTTTGCATATAAATCTATCTTGGTGTTTATGATTTCTTAACCATCATGGATGCTAACGAAAATCCTGTTTTCCACACTCCTGAATTTTTGAATCAGGTTATGCAGAGCTAAAAACATAATTTAGATAAATATTCCTTGCTTTGCTTAACCTAGAAAACATTCGCAAGAAATCCGCTGCAGTCTAGAATAAGCAGGCGGAGCTTGTAAAGACACTTTTATCATATCCATGTGTCGCAACAGTGACAATCAATCCTTACATAATGCACTATGAAAGTGCTCCGGTGTGTGTATGACATGAAGGTTGCAATCAGTTAGCATAACATAAAATGCTTGTGATCAGTCCCGTCGCCACAGGGGGGGGGACTTTTGGAGGCTTCATCCGCCCCAAACAAGGTTCCAAGCCTCCCCAAATTGAAAAGTGAAACACTATATTTCAGTTGAATTTTTGTCAATTTTTAGGATGTCAAGCCCCACGCGCAAACCCAAAGCCTCCCGCAGAAACGCAAAGCCCCCCTATTGAAAACTTTCTGGGACGGTTCTGCTTGTGATACTTTTTAATAACGCCAAGCCTAGTGGTTAAGTTGAACAAAACGATTGATTTTGCTGAAGTGTTAATATCTGCTCATGACATTTGTAGCGGTTTTCGGGCAACTACGTTAGTATAACTTCATGGGATGCGAAATAACGAAAAATATGGTTGTTAGCAAGTGGGAATCGAGTCCCGAGTCTTTAGAAAAACACTTTATACCAGTGGTTCCCAACCGGGGTGCCATTTACAGTGCCCAGGGGTGCCGCGGGCTAACACGTTTTTTTACCATATCATTAAGAATAAATATTCAAGCTATCATCAAACCTCAAAGCAAATTGCTATGGGTGCGGCATTATGGGTGCCGCAAATTATTATTCTTTTCTGTAGGGTGCCGCAAGCCTAAAAAGGTTGGGAAACACTGCTTTATACCATTTGAAAAATCTAAGACAAGTTCCAAGCAGAAGTTCAGCAAACAGCATTTCTTTCAAACATTGAGTTCAATTTGCAAAAAGTTTGTTCTTTACAAGAAGTCTCACTGACGTTGCTCAGTTTACGCTGCATTGTAGAAACAAACGCTCGCATTTGCTTTCAGGACAAAGTAAAGCTAAGCACAACTTTTTTTATGAGGAGAGATTGCTGTAGTTCAGAGTTGAAACTACATGCAAACATATCGGTAATATCTCGTAACATTCGCTTAATTTGCTGTGTTTCACAGTTCGAGCCAGGGCTGTCGAGCCGAGCAGGAGCCAAATATTTTAGATAATGGAGCCTGAGTCGGAGCCTCAAATTTGGGTTCCGGTTCGCTATATATAATTGTGGAGGAAGCGAGTTATGTAAATAATACTTCGTCTTTTTCTGATTTTTTGGACCAAATTGTTCTGGAATCAGAGGCAAAAGTTCTATCTAGATATTGGAGCCGGAGCCAAAACAATTAGATGCCCGGAGCTGAATGTTTGAGTACCGGCTCCACAGTCCTGGCTCAAATAGCCTTTGGAGTCGACGTCTCTGCCTGATGTTTGTTCATGACCTGCTTAATTGTTTGAACAATTTCCGTTTTGCTCCGTATTCCTTTGCGACTGTTTCGTCGACCATTTACTGCGTTTCGATGGATTTCTTGGGCATTGCTTTTCCATGTCGTGGACAGAAGAACTGCAGGATGGTCAAAACTGATCATGAGGTAGTTTGCGCAATTCTACTTTTATATTATAGCTAAGATCTAAGCACACCCGTACCATTTTCATTTACTCCCGAAACGAGAATAAATAACTGCAAATTGTGCATCAGCTAAATTGCTAATTTATTGTGCTGTTGAGCTTCGTTGTCTTACAATCGTCAGACGTCCGCATGCCTGTTTTCATCTTCATCATTCAGATAAAGTGAAAGTATAACAGTCTTATGGGATAACTATAAATTCATGTTTACGCTTAGTCATCTGTGTTTGGAGGATCCTCTATAGCATTGCTTCTCAAGCTTTATCTTTTTACGTTCCATTTTAAAAACGCTTTTTAATGCGCTCCTCAAGCCGTAACTAGGGGAGACGCATAGGGGCAAAACACCCCCTGAATTTTTTTTTCTCCGTCTTTGGAAAAATGTGTTGGATATAATGTAAAAAATGTGGGTCCCTCTCAGAAAACGCTTCACCCTCTAGTGTCCCAAACTGGTTAAGAATCTGGACCCTTTGATGGATAGCCCAGTTGTTAATGATACGTGTAAACGTCCCATTAAAAAGCTCAAACGGCATTTTTGTCTGTGGCGAAAGCATACAAATGCACACAATCCACGAAAGTAACAGCACAGTAATGAAACTACCACGTAATGGAAATTTTAAGGCGAAAAAATATTAACGAAATACAATTAAGTTTATAGAAGTTATCAAGCGCAACTAAAGGGATGGAAGCACTTGATGATTTTTACACACATCATCCATTCGTAGATTGATACATGACAACGTAGGTCGAAGGACATTCTCAACATTTTTCGAAAAGGATCGGTTTTGGACTTGATCATTATCAATTTTAAGAATGTAGCTTCAAACAAATATGTTGTGCAAAATGCTAGGAGTTCATGAATAATTAAACCAAAAATGACTGGGCATTCATTTCTTGTTCTTCAACAAAAATAACATGAATCCTGTTTTGAAAATCCCAGTTGCAAACATTTGTCACAACTCCACAAACTTATCTGTACAAATATTTTAACTTTAGTCTTTAACTACTCAGTGTCATTTCAAAGCAGTTAGCCTAGCCGCTAAACTACATCTAGAGTTATTAACGCAAGCATTGCGTTCGTGTCGGAATGAGTGCAAAAAGGTGAATACTGGTCAGTAGGCCTACGTAAAAACTATCATGACGTGACAACGCATAACTTGTTGTGCTTAGTTGATTCGTATCATCTGATAGCTCAAGCAGACATCCTAGCAAACAACCGACATCATGAAGCACGGTATTACCCCTAAAAATACAGTAGAAATAGATTTACTGAAGGCCTACTTTTGATTTTCTTGTAAAGCTTACAAAAACGTTTATTACTGATTTGTGAAGCCAATTCGTTTCGCGACACCAAATTACATTTCGCGACCCACAATTTGAGAAACCCTGCTCTATAATAGTATCAGTGCTATAGAAAAGAGGATCGCTGTGAAAAAGACAAGCAAAGGTTAGAGACATTGAGTCGTTACGTCACGAGTAGACCCCAACTTAAGTTGCAGCCAGGTTCATCTGCACAACCTGCGAGAGTGGGCAATTATCTCACACATGAAAACATATCAGTGGCAAAAAGACGGTTTTGGGTTCTGTTGAGGTTATTTCTATGAAGAGGATTAATTTCCCAGCTATCACCTAATTCGTCGCATATCATCAAAGGAAAAGAAACTCAAAAATCTAAAAATTCTAAGTTAGGACGACACCGTGAATTCTTACCTCGCGAAGCCCGAAACAATCAGGAAAACACTGAGACATCATTGACACCGCAACCAAGTTACACAAACTACTCCTTGGCAGTAACTTGTGGACTCCCTTACTTAATTCAGTGGTGGATTCATGATTTTATTGAAACATACAATCAGCACAACGCAATACATAATTACGTTAAGTTTATGCCACCGCGCGAATTGGATGACACGTGAAAGCCTAGAAATGACTCCACTTTGTTCAGCAATAGTGTTCGCTTGAACCACGAGATGAACAATCACAATTGAATGACCCTCAGTCACCGATATTCTGTTCGTGCTTGGAAGGTCAGATGAAATGTAGCGCTTCTGATTTCTTTCTCATCTCTCCGTCTCGATCGGTCTGGGCTTTATAGCTGAGTTCCAAAAAAGATGATGTGCACACTTTTTGGCGCAAATTTCCGGGTTGTGCACAGTGTTGGCGTGCATTTCTGGATTGTGCACATTTTTCGTGATGTTGTTGAGAATCATCTCGCGATTCGTCTCGTGACGTTGCGTTAGTTGTTATATTTGTCAAGATGACGTATTCCAATCAATGTACAATTTTTTGTGACTCCGCTTTCTTTCAAGAACCCAGCGTTGTAACAGTTTTACGCCAAAGCTTTCGGAGTCGGGAGTCGGATATTTTACCACCGACTCCGCAACCCTGGTCAGCCCACAGCAGAGCAGTTCAAAACTGCAAAAATATTCTGCATGAATATCTCTTTGAATACGAGCGGTCGAGCCCGGCTGCTCGCCTGGAATGGCGCACATCCAGGGTTCCGAGGCCAAACCAAAAAGGGGAATACAATTCATTCAGACCTGGAACTGCGCAGTTCACAACTGAAGAAACAATCTGTGCGAATGTTTTTTCGAATACGAGCAGTCGAGTACACAAGGTGTACGCCTAGAATAGCGCACACCTCCACGGCTAGAAAGTACATAAATCTTTTTCTAGATTTTTTTGTGATTTCCCTTGATCGCACGATTTGGAAAATGTCACGTCATGTTCAGTTTCACAGGGAGTGCGCCGCACACTCGGAATTCACGCCTCTGGTCACCGTGTATATTTGACGAACACCGTTTGCAGAGGCTTCCCAACAATCTTGAGTGAACAGGAGCAGGAATACTTGAGAGCATGCTGGTTGCAGGCAAACTTGGATAACTAAATAACTATAGTTTACTAATTCGATGAATTGGAGCAAAGTGATAGTAATTGTAATTTTATTTGCTGAAAAGCTTCAGTGCTCTAATTTCAGTTATAATTTCCGGTTTTGCTAAATATGATAATTTGTCCAAAGGCATTTCAAAGATGAAACGAGGATGAACCCTCGCGCAAGTAAAGTGCAACAAAATGCTCACAAGTGCCATGCCGCCATAGCTTGATAAGCAAAAACAGTAACAGTTCGATCAATTTCTTCTCTCATTCACAACTGCAGTACAAACTACGTGGCCTTTTCAATTTACCCACTTTACACTGCACTGTTATCGGATTCGCGTTGGATTGGGAATCCAATAAATCACTCAAGCACGACCGTTGGTGTCTCACCGAGCTACTTGAGCGCGCATTTTCGCAAAAATATCCGATTCAGTGAATCCAACTAGCAGAGATAGATTGGTAATCCGATAAAGGATTGAGGATGCATAGTGTTACATGAAATCGATTTCCTTTTTTAAAAAATAGCCAGTCGATTCTTGCTTACGCCCACTGTGGAGACTACTTGCTCGATATGACATTAAGTCTTCATGCTTTACTCTTCACATAAATTGCCTTTGCTGCAGTTGTTCGTAGTATGATCGACGGAGGTCCAGAGGCTGAGAAAACATATTGATTAAGGTTTCATATGCGCCTTCATCGTCTAAATGAAGAGCAGTATTGACAGCGATTTTTGTCATCCACCAAGTGGGAATCCTTCGGTCATCATACTTTTTTCTCCGCGCTATTTCAAAGCGAAAAAGAACAAAGAGTTGGAAATATGGGTCGTTCGGATTGGCTAAATAAGACTTTAAGTCAGATTCTTCAATTGCATGGTAAATATCTGCAAAACCGCTACGAAGAAATTGCTGCAAATAAGAATATGTTGCTGCTACTCCACGTCCAATCCAAAACTTTATCCATCCGTTTCGAACTTGGTGCTGTCTTCTACTTGTTTTCACCACAATATCAAATACTGGTCTCTTTTCCATGAAGAATCTGTGAACATCACCGTGATTCCATTCGTATTTGAGACTTGTTACTTCAAACAATTCTTCACCAAGGTCATATCCAGTCATATAATCCATATGATATTGGTAAACAGTCATCGATACGTTTTCACTTAACAGTTCTTAATGTAATTACGTGCAAAATTTAACCTGCAATAAAGTCATCAACTGATGGTAAGGATAAATCTAGGTAGTATAGTATCAGTTAGTGGAACCATAGAAATAAACAAAGGAAAATGATATTCATCTTCGGCATTTTCAATAATCTCTTTGCTTCACAAAACATCAACTAGCTCAAATATCTTCCCTGATGTAGACAACAACCGTTCAAGCCATTGGCTACGTCTTAACTCTTTGTCAGAGCGTTGAAATAGCCCATGAGTTTTCCATTCATGAACATGTTTCATTCACAATTTAAATGCATGGCCATAAAATAAAATACACGTGGAAACGACTCACGCTTCAAGGTTTTACATGACAGTTTCACTTCTTCACGCCAGCTTAGCCTGATACTTTAACGAAATGACTTTAAGGTCGTTGAGGCCTTAAAGTCATTGATTCGTTCGTTTTAGGTTTGTTTAAACAGATTTCCGAATTGGCAGACTTGATTTCGTGCACCACTTCTTAGGTTTTGGTGTGATCACGAAATTTACGCACAGAGAATCGGTACACCGGAATCTCATCGGTGTTAATGTCCCCCCTTCCTATGGAAAAACTAACTACTGACGTCGGTATGTTCATCCCTACCCACAATTGGTGACGCTGTTCTGCCCATCCAAGAAAAGTTCTAGCAGTGCATCGTCCAACTCTTAAAGGTAGGAAGTTCTGACAGCATTTCGCATAACTCCTACTTGCAGAGCGTGGTCCTTCTAACAAGGCAGTCACGGCTCACGAATTCACCGCACCCCCCTCGTATTCAAGTGACCCGCCCGCGGGCCTTCTGACTCTCTGCTGGGTCTCCTTGAGTATTTATCAATCAGCGAGGAGAATTCGTTTGCAGATTGCTGCTGAAAGAAGGCGCACTCTCGGAATCACTCACGCAAATTAATCTCTTCTTGATGTTTGTTTTATTCTGACGTCCTGTGTCCGGTAGATGACGGTTCTCTCATAACAGTTGGGCAATCTCATCTCGTTTTACTGCAATCCTATGCACCATGTAATGTCATGAAAGTGTGCACGGTCTTGTCATGCGGGTGTGCACAGCTTCGGCATGCGGCACAGGTGTGCATCATCTTATGCAGACGGCGTTTCTCCCACTGGAATGCTCGGCCGGTAGGTGAGGTGTGCCGGAACCCAAACATCACTTTCCTTCGTGAATTTCGTGTTCCGTTGCGCTTTTATCAGCATCTTTCTGTGATTGACAGTGATTTTCAAATGTTTGACAGTTTGGGTGCCGACTTTCCATGCCACCTTGTCATGCGTCTGCACTGATTGCGGCCGCGTTTCACTAACGCTCATTGTTGCTCTGTCGCAACATACCACTTGTGCTGAAGTAATTGATCAAAAGACGCCTTCGAAGGCTTTCCATTGGCGCGTTTATTTCTTTCGCTTGAACTATCGCTTTCAGGGACAGCCGCGTTGTGCGCGCTGCTTCCAATGCGTTCTTACGATACATTTTCATCGATCTGCAAACCACATGCGTTGCCGTTGACTTGTACGCTATCACTTCAGCGCTACATTTACATCAGTGCTCTTCAACCTTTTTTGTTCAATCTCCCCCTACAGGAATTTTATTTGAAAATCTCCCCCCACTTATTATTTAGTGTTAGCTAAGACAGTACTTTAGTTTGAAAGTATTTGAATGCTATCGAAATGAACGGACAATCTAGTTAGCATAAAAAATGAAGAAAAAACGAATGCAATTGCATTTGTACAAAAAACACTATTTCATTCCAAAAACAGTTGGTTCCAACTACTGCGAATCTTGCCGTGGCTTTTCATTTGTCAGTTTATTTTGGAAGCAGGTTGCAACTTGGTGAACTTCAGTCGTATGGCGTTTCCACCGGTCTTGTTCATGTCAAGACGATTGTGGTGTTCATTGCGCATGCGCAGTACTTGGCTGAAACCCTGCTCAGCAACATACAGTACGTCGTGGGTAACTCCTGTAGTAATAATAGCTAACGTTTTCCCAAACGTCTGAAAAATGCTCACTGCACTAGAACCAAATGTCTGAACATTGGTAAAATATTCACGGGTTTCATCATCGCTTTGGAAGTCGATAAAAAGTTCCTGGATGTGGAATCGCATTCGCTTATGGTAGTTTTGTAGCTCGTTTCTTGGCTAGAGAAAGAGTCACAAAAGAGTCAGAAAAGCTATAGTTTATTATCCCACACCGTTTTTCTAACTATCCAGTTTTGAGTTCTAAAAAGACCCCTCTTTACATTCACCGCGCACAGACAGCAGCAGAGACAGTACAGCAATCAACACACCTGCAATTACAAGCATTGGGATCACTGATACAATTTTCAACAGAGCTGTTGTATTCTTATTTTACCAATGGCAATGTACATTGTTACAGTAACGGCGTTTACTGTTCAAACTGCGCCATTACACAACACATTCAACTGCATTCACTAATCTCACTATGCAGTTGCAAAAACAACACTTATTCAGACATTGTCCCGTTTATAGTATATCTCAACTTGACTTCGAAATTGCTCTCAGAAAAATGACTCAATATGCGTGTGTATTTTAATTTAAAACAAAGCTTAGCATTCTCTCTTTCTTTGGGTAGTCAACTTCGAACCATCACTGCATGACACAATTGCTTCCTGAATTAGGACATACAACTACATAAGTACTGCGACACTTCTTTTCTTAAATTGGCCTTGCCCAAGGGAACCTGTTTCACGAGGCACCTCCCTTGTTGTGTATGACAAAACATCTCCAACCGACCCCTCTCCTATCACGAGATCAAGGAGCATAGATCAGTACAACAGATGTCGTGTCCATACGACAAAGCAGTTGCTTTTTCTGTATGGATCCACTTATGGCAGTTCCATACAGCGAGAGAACCAAAAGAACTCTGAATCTCCTTCAGACTTTCTCCAGCTTATATAGGAAAATTTACTTTGTTTATTCTTTATACGGCTAGCGTTTGCAAACGTCTTGCACCGCGGCGTATGCACTCGCTTTCTATGCAAAATTAATGCATTGCAACGAACATCCTTTTAAAAGGGAAAGTCCCGTACACAGCAACTTCCTATACGCTGGTAAAGGGTTTGGACAATCTTTAATAAATTACTTTCATTGCTCGAAAATAATTGTGCAATCCCACACTGTGCACATTCATCATTGGTAAACAACAACGAATATATTCACCGCTTGAAAATAATCATTGCTTGAAAATAATTCTGTAACAGGTGCATCCTTGGTAAACAACAACAAATGCTTGCATTGCTTGAAAATGAACTTGCAACAAAATATGCTCATAAAACATCTTCACTGTTTAAAAACATCCTTACTATAAAACATTTTCAACACCACTACACTTCATTTTTGGTTTATAGTTTTATAGGTTAACGCAACATTGGCAAGGAAGTTTTTACTTTTCATTGAATCAACTTTATGATCTTTCCAGTGCTGCAGCATCATTTACGCTTTCAGCCTTTATTAATGGGATTTGGCCTCTTGCTCTGTCACGACGGTGGCAATATAATTCTTGTAGAATACTACGGTCTTCTTGCAGGCTGTTTGCAAGATCAGCTCGTAGTACACTTCTTATTTCCTCTAGGGTCGGCGTACAATAGTTGACATGATTTTCCCGTTGATGTGACGCCTTGCCAATTAATTCCGTGTTTGTTGAACGAACATGGTTCCACCTCGCATACGTATTCTGCTCTTGTAAACCATTTGCTCTTCAGGAACCATTATTCGTAATTCAATTTCGTATTCGTTTTTAGCATTTAAAGTCACCCAGTTCAATATTATTCTTGTTGTTTTCCCAAGGGTGCATCCCCGCCAATGGCTACGTAACTCAGCATCATCATTGAGCCCATACTTTCGCAATGCCTTTCTCCTGCTTCGTCTCGCGCGGCAGCTTTCTTTTAAAATATTTATTAGTTCCATTTTACTTGTTTACTCATTCCTTCTGTAAAACATTAAAACCATGGGATTACACAGATTTCACTTTTGTTTTCTTTCTGCCCTTCCTACTCATAAACGTAACATTCTAAATGCCTTGTTCTGGCTTTTATTTCAACCGCATCATTTTCAGTTTTCATTTTTAAATTGGTAGTTACTTTGTTTTTGTAAGCAAATTTGCTTAATTCTGCCGTGGTTTTTAGTCATTCCCTTACTGTTTGCAAGTTTCGTGATTGAAATTCTTGTTTTCGAAATTCCTTGACTTACCGAAATATGTTGCGTTTTCCCTGGTACGCCAAATATAGATCATACAACATATTCATCTTAATATTCACACTACAACTTTTGTCCGTAAACATCAATACAACATATTGTTAACACATATACAAAGCCTTTTATCATTATTTGTTTTATTTTTCAATTCACTTTCTCCACGTCTTCATCAGCTGGTATCAAATCAGTAACTCGCACAGTCTGTTTCTTCAATGCTGGTTCACTGCTAATTTCGCTATTTTCTGAGCCAGTCATGTTATGGTCACTTGTGGCCATAACAGTAGTTAACTGGCAAACAGGCACTTCACCCAGTTACTTTCTGCGCAACTTAACTTACAACTTACAGCTAACTTCAATAAATTTTACTAGCCATTAATTTGCTACGTAAATCATCGCGCAACAGTCATTTGCTACGTATTTTTTTCGACAAACAAACTTTAGCCTTGCGGCAAGCTTCTGAGGAATCTGCCTGCTTTCTGCTTTCATTCTTCTGCGACGATTAAAACTTGCAATCGTATCTATTTTTCAT
>JGI24158J21664_10009593_pt1 | contig 12922 bp, 10 predicted proteins | sample Ectturendosymbi3_FD_21664 | JGI IMG/M metagenome (IMG submission 21664) | reverse complement strand
CCCCGGAGCAATTTCAATTTGGTCCCCTGAGCAATTTCAATTTGGTCCCCGGAGCAATTTCAATTTGGTCCCCGGAGCAATTTCAATTCGGTCCCCGGAGCAATTTCAGTTTGAGGCCCTTGGTCTACACGGAACCATCTGACGTTTGGTTTTTCTGACTTCACATTAAAGTTTATTGGAGGTTTTGTTGTATGTTTGAATATAATCGCAAGAGGAAATCAACTTAGAGTGCTACTGAAGAGTTAGTAACGGTCAAAGTGGTAAAAACGCTTCAAATCGATTTGCAATGGCTTCGAAATAAAAACCTAAAGTTGCTTGGTTGCGAGACTGAACTGTGATCCTTCAACGACTTGCAACAACAACTACTCTGCGACAACAACTGCTGCAGCTTTGGCGTAGTTGCAACGATTAGTATTTCTTGTGTTGGGAGCCAAACTCACTTTCATTGACGATCTGTTATCAATTTCCTTTTGGCATCTTTTTTCATTAATGAAACTTCTGTGGAATCTCTATTTAGTATCATTGCTTTCATACTATATTGTTGCCACTGGTGCAGGCAGATATTCCGTTCGTGATTTGGTTCAGGCTCTTGCCTGACATCGTTTGCCTTGAAATGAAACAAATAAATAAAAATACTGTGAGTTAACCCCTCAACTAATAGGGGACTCTGTGTAATCGCAATCACCCGACGGCCAACTACATTACGTTCCATAACAACATCCAGAATCGTACATTTCCACTGACAATTCGAAGTTGCCCTATGACTAAATCGGTAACCAATTTGACGAACGTAAAGACTTTAATAAGAAAGCCACGAATTCGCAGGCATTCGTGGCAAGACGTCTTGGCTACGCTTGCGATAAAATTGTAAAAACTTGAAATATTTGTTGATGAAAGAATTTGTGCACGAAGATTTACGTAACAACCAAAGGATGATGTATTTTCGAATAACAAAACACTTTTGTTTCATCCCACTCACCGTTTGCACGACTTATGCTTTCGCCAGTGCTTCCTCTCCACAACAGAATCAAAGAAATCTGAAGCCGGAATAATTGCAAGAACTTCATTTTCAATTGGCATCAAGGTTTCTACCTATTTGAGAAACGAAATGCTTTTCAAATCTATCATTTTAAAGAAAGTTTTCCTAAAAGACCTGAACAAATTGCAATCTGCTTCATTTTCATAGGAGTTTAACTGAGTGCCTACTGTCAAACGTTGTGATTACAAATATATGCTAAAATGAGCTGTTGCCACACTAAATATCTTTTTGGACTTATGCGGTTTTGAAAACCCCTGTGGGCAAAGACATACAAAACGATATGTACTAACAATGCGGCCAACAAAAATCACACAAAACGTTTCCAATAAAGGTAAATTATAAGAAAGATTTTGCAGAAGCTTTAATTCAGTTGTCCGTTGGGAAACACAACTAAATGAGAAGCAGCCTTGAAAAAAAGCAGGTTTTTGAAAGGCACCTTGAAAGCAAGAACAAAACCGAAAGTCACCAGCGGAAAAAAGTGACCTGAATGCAATTGGCTTGCCGATCACCAATCGACAATTTGCGTGTCGGTATCCGAAAACTTGTTTTTCACGGCAAGAAACTGATCCCGTTAGACCACGCCTCAAGTATACCCAAAACGCATATCGAAAAATGTGACATTGATTTGTTTTATTCTCGCTGTAGCTGTAGCTATTTTTCAAACAGAAACATGACAAAAAATAATTTCTCACTTTGAAAATTACTTTGCAGGTGTTTCTTTATAAGAGAAAACTATTGGAAATTCTGTAACGTTTAACATTTCCAGCCAACTTTGTTTCTGCTGCAAAGGAACAATTCGGTTTCGTTTACCAAATACTTCGTCGCTCATATTCTTCAACGCAAACATTACTGTCAGTATATAGGTTACTGTATACGAGACTGCCAGTATACCGCTGATTATGTCATTATTTCTTGCTTTGCGAAAACTTTTGTTAGTCTTTGCTGGTATTGTTTCATTTATTTCGCATATGTTTGAGCCTGATGAAGATTTTGAAGCCTGATCTACACTTGGAAATGACGGCAAGCGGCCAAACGTGAGCTTAAGCCAGACGTGAGCTTTTCATGTGTTGGCAATGTAATGATAACTTACGCCCTAGTTGCTGCAACTGATTGTCGAAGATCAGGATTCTATCTAAACCATAACTGAGACATAGATTGCAATATCAAGCACTGTTGCGCATGTATCGTAAAATGTGTATTAAATACAACATTTATTTCGTTTTTCTTGTATGATTTTCGCGGCATATGGCTATCGCCGACACCGAACGGTCCGACTTACTTTTGCCCCACTGTGCACCGCTTATTTATACACACATAGGTTGTACCTGACACCCGAATAGACTCATGAGAGTTTTCCTTCAAGTTGAAAAGACTTATTTTTAAAATTAAATTATCTCCCATTGAAATTTTTTGTACACCGTTCACAGATTTATTTCTGACGTTGACAACCACAGCTTGTTTAACCCACACGCATTATACATTTTATCACAGTAATTACGAATTATGTAACTTAAATGTAGGAAACATTTTGATTTTTCCAAATAAATGAACTATTACAGATTCTTTCAAAATTTATTTTTTTACAGGTTTTTAACTTCTCGACTCGAACTATGCAACCACATAGTTCTCCAATATTGACTTTATAAGCTTAATTAATCTACATTTGTAGCTCGCTTATCAACATATTTTTAGATGTAAAAATTTGATTAGTGCGCTGTGAATAAGTTGTGAGTATGTGCAGTTTTCTTAAACTTTCTCCTCCCTTTGTCAGGTTTATAGAAATAAAAACAATTTTTACACCATGGCTTCTAAAATCAGATTCGAAATTATACAGTGATAATGATTGCACTGCTTTTTACAGTCTTTGTTGCGATACCGCCAAAAGCTGGATTGTATGAGCTGTGAATTGATTTAATAAAATATAAATACTTTCGATTTTGACTTACTGGCAGAAACTTTTGATTTTTTAACGGACGCCATTTCAGCACTACCACCCCCAGAAGAATTATCTACTACCAGTTACCCCGCTCACCCCCAACCTGACACCGACTCATGGTCTGATCAACAAAAACTGAGTCTTGTTTTGGACCTCATCATACAATACAATAATTATAAATTCCTTGCTGATCTGGACATAATTTGGGAGCTGGCAGAGGATACATATTTATTGAATTTGAAAGAATCGCACCTTTATCTGGTAAAAAGTGCCATGCAACATGAAGCGGTTATCACCCCGGCACAAATTTCGTCTCCCAAAATTGTCACAAACACACAATTTGACCAAAACAAGGTGGTTTTGCGATTGGCTTCGCTTATGGCAAAATACGATGACTTGTCTCCTTGTGCTTTCCAAATTGAAAGGCATTACGTACGTGGAATTGCAACTACTGATTCCTTACTTCAAATTCAATCTCTTGCCTGCCTTCAAATTCTTAATTAAACAGTCTCCACTGCTTCCAAAGACTGTGTTAAAACAACCGCATGAAGACTACTACACCCTTCGACGTCTACATCGTCAGCGAACAACTCCCCAGCGAGAAATTTATTAAAATCATCTAAAAGGTATCGTTGAAGCTACCATTTCGATACACCGTCAGTTTGACTTAAAAATCATAAAGTAAAACTAAATGCTCATTTATTTAAGATTCATATATTTATTTAACTCGAGAGACAGGGATTGCAATAAAACCCTTATTTTTGTTTCCAGTTAGAGGAGTATCACATTTTCTTTCAAACAATATAAATCTAACGTTTTCATCGCCCAATCCTGTTTCATATTAACATAAATCACTAAAATCATTGTTATAAGCGCCTGTGCAACATCTGATACTTGGGTGATTTGTTTTCCAAATGTTGCACAAGAGTGCATGGTGTAAATGTTCACATCAGGATTTCTGACAAAGTTTCCTGGAACTTGGATGTCGTCCGTGCCGCGCAACCTGGCTCATTTTTGCCTTGACGCACTGATAGTTTATTTATTGAGCGCGGTGTGTTGCGCTCAGCGCCTGGCATGGTTTATAGGCTAATCTTACTATTGAACTTGTGAAATTCATTCAGAACTGATTCAATATTTGAACACATACTCTTTACAAATTTTTAAGTTTTGACTTTAGAAGTCTACACAATAACCAAATAGTTTTTCTCGTGTGTGCCTGTGCTACTACTGATAAACGTCCGTTCTACACCCGATATTTAACATAAATTCATCATTTTCTCCTGCGACAATTTGGGACATCTAAGTTACCACCCGAGTTTCACGATGTTTTTGGGCAATGCCCTTGGGCGAACTTGTCTGGTCCGATCTTCAGCGACTTGTCCGCTCATAGATGACAATTACTGCCGACATTAGTTTGCACGTTTCTTGACAATTTTCATCCCATCTACCATTAGACGCGTAATACAATTTTTACGTAAATTATAATTTAACTATTACCAACACTACCAATTTTTCCAGAAATTGTTGATTTTTTTTTTTACAATACACATCTTCGTGACAGGGACAAAGCACTCACACATTCACTCACCAATAATTTATTTTGCAATTGATACTAGCTTTGTTTCACAGCTTTTCATATAAAAACTTTCTGCTAGTCTTGCAGATGACCGGCAATAGAATTAGGTAAATCTAGACTATGTGAAACTTACTCATCTTTTATGACCTTTTCATCAGGCTATTTAACGCAAAAATTTGAAGTTATACACGTGCATCAGAAAAAAGGTTATACCGTCTACATTATCTATGCATAACGACATTTAGCACGAGTTCTGCCATGTTTACTTCAATAGGAACCATTGACACTTTTAGCATTGTTTCATTGACCTTACATCAACCCACAGTCACACTTTCGTAATTTTGGAAATCCTAATTAAATGGTCACCCTTGCTGCCAAGGACGGTTTGAAAGCGACTGCAAGAACACTGCGATCCTGTGACTTCAACTCTGTCGAACTTTCGTCGCACAGGGCGAGCACCGAGCGTGTATCCAGCACCGTCCGCAGCAACTATAAACACATGTGATAAGGACGTTTGCAATCAGCAGCAAGCGTCGTGACAACAAGCCATCGAGGGCGTGCCTCGATCACACTTGTTGCCAAGTACGCTTTGAAAGCGACTGCAAGAGCACTGCGATCGTGCGACTTCAACACATGTAGGAAACCCTAATAAATGTAGGAAACCCTACGGTGCCAAAGGCCTTGAAGGCTGGGGTTTGGGAAGGTTTGGTTAATGTTTCTCACACCGCAAACGCACCCCTGCTATTCTGCAGTTCCGTAACTGTCTTGAGCAAGCCGTGCAATAAACAGACCTGCCTGACTTACTAGCTCTGAGCTTCCAGCACGCAGTGAGGACAAAGCCTCTTTAATCAGAAGTAACACAAAACGGCAGAGAAACTGCACAACATGACACTGACTGTCTCAAAACAGCACAAGGACTCAACACAGTCGAACTTTCGTCGCACAGGGCCAGCAACGAACGTGTTTCCAGAACCGTCCGTGGCACCGATAAACACATATGATAGGACGTTTGCAACCACCAGGAAGCGTCGTGACAAGCCTTCGATGGCGTGCCTCGATCGCTGCTCGCTTTTTTCACAAACCGCTGTCTCACGAAACACCCGGAGGACATAGCAGAAACGGCACTTGATTCTGAATTTTTGCATGACTTCACATAACCTCTGTTTAAATTATTTTGATAATTCGCTACATTTTATATGCACGAGGTTCGAAAGATAGTTATTACTTTCTAAAAATTTAATGACACTATTTTCACGTTTTTTTACAAGACAGTGCAACGCTTTTGAGCCCCCAAGTTGTATATTTTCAGAAGCATTACAAGTCATCTGCCAAAGCTAACGTTTCATTTTTGACACACCTTTTTTACAAGATAACGTAGCTTTTCTACACTCTGTGTGAGTTGTTTGTAACCAAACTAATACTTTACTATCAAATATCAACAAACCTTTCACCTGACTGCACTGGTGCTTATACCCCTATCCAAAATGTACAAAAAATTTTTTCACTTTCTATTTGTGTTTAAAACATAAACAAAATTGCTTAGCACAATCGTATAATAACTTCTAGAAGCACGATTAAACCTAATACTTTCGCCCCCCAAAAAAACTTTCAATTATGCACAATATATAATCTCTCAGTATCACACTTACAACATAGCTATCTATCCTGTCACCTACAGCGTATTAGTGAATGGAACAAAGGACTTCATTTTTCAATAACTATCTTAATTTGCTGCCTTTGTCAGGAATATCGTATTTCACTTTGGCAATATGCCACATTTTTTTCCACTTTGAACAGCAAAACATTTTGACATCCTTTTTCCTGAAATATAGTCTGGGTAAACTGATTGTATGAGGCAAGCCTGCACAGGAGTCACGATCTAACGGCAACGCCCTATTTCTCATTGACAGCCAAACGGCTTGCCCTAGACTTTTTGGAGTTTCAACACATAGTCACGAAACGACGCTAAATCGTTGCTGCCTATTCGTGAGCCATTCTTGCTCAGCGGTGCAGCTGCTCTTCGAGCGGTGACGCATTCTATGCATATTTTCATAGCGCAGTCATCTATTGCTATCAGTACGAATTTCATGCTGAACATAGGGGTTGCATTTTCATTACACATGTCTTTTAGGCCAATCAGCCTAATACTTCGTTTTTAGGTGCCAACTCCACAGTTAACGGTCAATTTGTTATTTAAAAATTTCTTCACATTTTCACATTTTCACTGGACTCATTACCTCATTTTATGGAACATTGCTGAGTGCCGACGCAGTATCTGACATCACTAGCTATGCTAAATCATCAACTAGCTCATCGCTAAAGTAACATGTAAATACACTTGCACATTTCCAAGTTATTATTACTATTTCTTTAAATTTTCATGTACTTATACCGTTGCATTTGATATCGAAGACGCTTCCTTAGAACTCAAAATGTATTCACTTCATTCATTACATTTATTCAAACATACTAAAGGTGAAAGCAATATCTTGCTTTCAAACTAGTTACACCAACATTGCTCTACATCTACTGGTTCTGCGAGTCTTATTCCTTGTTCTTCATTGAACGCCGGTTTAATTGTTACGCCCAGTTGTGGACAAAACTGCTCACTAACCATATAACTGCAAATAGTATACCTCAAGTCATTTCAATTAGACGTGAATACTACATCAGACACCTAATACGGCTAAATATTTATTTCACCTTTCATAAAGCTTGGGATTCGCGCTCATGAACTCTAACCGATTCTACATCACGAAATAGTTCAGAACAATTGCACGGCAACCACTGCTTCAATGGATTTTGCTACTTTCAATATTGCAAGAGTCATAAGTATCTGAGACCATCCACTCCATAGTTTTCATTCGCTAAAAGTCACAATATTTTTTTATTACAAACTGCATTTTCTACTAGTCATATCGTGTTTCTACTCACCGCACGAACATATCCCAAACTTTAATGGAGACAACAAAATGATAGTCTAACTCTCATTGAGTTACATTTTCGCCTTTCCAGGACCTCCCTTAGCGATGTGCTGTGTTGTGTTTGATGTTGAGAATGATCAATCAATTTTATAACAACACTTTCTTTACGACTTCAGGAAAGAAGTCGGAAAGAAAAGAAGTGTTGCATGACAGATTATATTGTTACCTGAAAGATTTTGATTTGTTATCTGAACATCAGCATGGATTTCGACCAAATTCTTCAACGGCCTTGGCAATGGAAGATATCTATTCTGACCTTTTAGCCAATCACGATAAAGGACTGCACACTTGTTCGCTATTTATAGACTGCTCGAAAGCATTTGATACTGTCGATCATGAAATCTTATTAAAAAAATGGAAATGAGTTTTGGAATTAGAGGCATACCACTGATGTTAATGAAAAGCTACCTTGTCAAATCGTAGACAGTTCACGTTTGTGCAAAATATGGCATCTAAAATTAATAAAATCACATGTGACGTTCCACAGGGTTCCACTCTTGGCCCATTATTTTTTATCATGTATGTAAATGACCTTCCCAAATGTTCTTCATTCAGTACTAAATTATATGCTGATGACACATATTTATGTTTGGCACATAGTGATTTGAAACAATTAAAACTTATGGTAAATAATGAGTTACTAAAAGTAAATTAATGGATGCGTCTCAATAAATTATCTATAAATTATGCAAAATCTATGTTTTTTCTAACGAGAAAATTATTTAATAAAGCTGAAGAAGGAAAAAGGAATTTCAAAATTCACATTAATAATGTTGTGTTACATCGGAAAACGTCTGTAAAATACTTTGGTGTTTTGTTAGATAAATCTCTAAATTGGACCTCCCACGTCCAATACTTAAAATCTAAGTTATCGTTTGCCTCAATATGATATATAAAATTCGAAACTTTGTACCAATTGATGCTTTAAGGATAATCTATTACTGTTTCGTGTATGGTCATCTCCAATATTGCGTCGTATCCTATGGAACAGCTTGCGATTCTGTGCTTCAACCTCTTAACACTATCCATAATAATGTTTTGCGCACTCTCACATTTAGTAATTTTAAATGTCACATAACTCCTTTATATAAACAACTGTTTTTTTTTTAATAAAAGATATATCAATTACAGCTGTCTAAATGAATGTATAAATTTCATCACGATACATTACCACAATCATATAATAGCTTCTTTCAAAAAATTACAGAAATTCATCGTCATTTCACTACATCAGCTGTCAACCAAAATTACTTTGTCCCTAGAGTTGGATCTTCTCTGGGAAAAAGAAATCTAACATATCAAGGAGCAGTGGCGTGGACCAGCTAGAGTTTCAAATTTTCTGATATGGTAGGTTCTCCAAAAATTATAAAAAGTTTCTTATCGCGCTCTATTATACGTAACAAGCTTGACTTTTTGTAATAAACTGCATTTTGTATTTGACTAGGACAATTTAATTTACTTTCTCGTTGTCGTCAGTTACATGATACTTGTTCACTTCAAATGAACTGCTAATTTTTTGTCTGTCATGTTTTGCTGCTTATATTTGTTTTTCCTCACAATTGGTGCCTAAATATTACCTGTACTGCAATGTCTCTGGTCTGTCTGTACTATACGTCTTCATGTTGGCTAAATGAACTGTGTATGAGATTGAATTTGCAGTTAATTGGCATTTGCAGTTTATTTTTATTTGGTATATCGAATATTCTTTTTTTTTCTCTTGTTTTCATCATTTGATTATAGATAATAGCCACATACTACTGGCTACAGTAGTCGCCATTGGTTACGCATTATTTTTGTTCCTGTGATTACTATAAAATGCGTGACGGAAACAGTGAGTTGGCTATCTTCATCTTTAGCAATCACTGGTTGTAGTTGTACCCAACAGAACTTGCCTCGCCAACGTTTCCTGGGGAATTCCCAAAAGCAGCCTTGAGGCACAAAATGTGAATTGTTTGCAAACAAATCCAATTGTCGGTTCATTGTTAACGAAAAATTGATGCAGTCATTGTAATATCATCATTCGTCAGACATTGCTTGTCTAAGATAAATTTACGCAGGTAGGAATAAAGCAATTAGTTACAAGTTACGCCCGGCAATATGAATAACCGGAATATTTAAGCAAGCAGCCAATCAAACATGTATCGAAGACTGCTCCAGCGTTTCAAAAATGGTTGCTGTCATGTGAAAGCATCTGTCCGTGGTCTGAGTGGAACTTCTTCTGCGTGCGAATCATGCAAGGCATACGGAGTAGGAAGAACTACTTCACAGCAATATGTTGGAGGAAAACTTTGTTGCAGTGTACATGGAAGACGGCCAATTCTTGTAGATTCTGAGGCACAAACGTTCATTTCAGGTAATTAAGGGGCATTCTGGGTCTTGCTAGGAAATATAGTGAATTTCAAACATCATAAATCTTTGTCAGTCTTGATGAGTCCGGGCTTCGCGGACCGCCTCATCTGGAAAGGCACTGCCATAGCTGATCATTGGATACAACTTAATAATAAACACAGAACTTTACAAACTCTTACCTAGGACTGAAGTAGATTCAATTCAGATAATAATATAGAACACAGATTTACCTGCTTTCCTTGATCAGCATGCTTTACTTTCTCTTTGGGGCGTTAAGAGCACTGACCTTTTCTTTAAAATATTAAATGTCAGTCATTGAAGGAGTCATGCGCTGATTAATGTAGATTTGAAATTGTTACTGATTTGGAGTATTGGACGCATGACAAATTATTTGAAACGATTAAAAATGAACTTCTGTCACACACACACATGCATCCTTACTTCAGATGAAGATTCATAAGAAGATAATGATTGCTTTCATGCCTTACCCCGACAGTGAGGGCGCACCGCGTCACATGCAGGGCCGGATTAAATGAACGCGAGGCCTCCTAACCGCTTTGAGTTTCACATGCCCTCGTTTTAACTTAGCAAAAACACCGGTCAAAAACGTCAAAACTAATACGACTTGACAGCCTACACTTCAGAGACAATTGGTCGTGACCATGTACGGCGTTCGTATGTGGTGGATTTGTTCAAACAGAGAGTTGTATCACAAAAAAACGAATCTTCAAACGTTTCACTTCAAGTTACGGTAGTAGGCGTTTTGCCGCATGTGACTAGGGTTCCCACTGAGGGTTTTTTCCACCCAGATCTGCTTTTTTTAGACGACCTGTGTGCCTAGATTTGATTATGAAAAATCGTGTTAAATCTGTGTTTTTTGAAGTGATAAACTCATCAGCAACTTCAATGTGTTCAATAATATAAAGTTAACTTCATATTACAGTGTTCACATGCGCACATCAGGTGAGAAAGTACGCATATCGGATGAAGCAGAATGTGTTCAATCGGTTTCATATCCTCTTATAAGATTATTGTCGGGGTTATACGTATGATGTTATTGTTTCTAATGCCAGTTGAAGAAACTGGTGAAACAAGGGTTAGGACTGATTGTTTCAATTTCGATGATTCCCAATGCATACACATTAAAAACAAATTTGAATAAAGGAAGAAGCCATTGGGATAATATTTTTTGCGGGATTTTAGATCCCGTTGCGCTTCAAGATTGCACAAAATTTTCTAGTTTAACCCCCTAACTCCTGGGATTTGCCCAAGTTGGGCAAGTCATAACTCAGCAGTAGATTGAGCTAGAGAGCTGTTCAAACCTTGTACAGATGCGGAGGGTCTTGCACTTTCGATTAAAAAAAATTGGGAAGCTTTGGATTTGAGCTTTTTTGTGGGCGAGGTTGTATTAGGGTTAGGTTTAGGCGTTTTTGGCTTACGTCATCAAGCCCTGGGCCCTACCGCAAGAGAGAGCCTATTGTTTCTTTAAAAAAAAACTAAGCGAAAATCCATATCTTCGGAGCCCTTGATTGTTTTTCCAGCGTTTGTGTTTGGAAGTTATGGCCTAAAAACAACAAATCATATAATTAATCCCAGAGGGAATTAATTAATTATTTAATTGTTTATTTTGTGGTTTTCAGGCCATGAATTGCCAACCACAAACGCTAGGAGGCCAATCAAGGGCTCTAGCGTATCGGCAGTTCCAGCATTGACTGGGCTGGTTGTGACTGTAGTCAAGAGACAACACAATGCTCAGCCAGTTCAGTGGCTCTTTTTCTGCGTATATTTTGAATGTTTTTCCAGCGCTAAACGTATCAAAATTTTACTTTCTTATCAAAATCATTGACCGTATTTGTTGACATCACACTCAGCTGCAGCCGAATCATTGTCATGACTGCAAACGCATCTTCCATTTCATTTTTTTGCTGGTCAGGCGATTTTAATGCAAAACTAATTTGACAACTATAGCAGCATTAATCTGTCGGCATGTTGTCAGTTTATCAAGATAGCGGAAGCATCTGTCTCAGGGAATCAAGAACGTTTCCGTGGCTGACCCCGTCCCCTGTAATTGCTGTCAGTGCCCGGCACGTGGTCAATATTCGGAAATCATGTTGTCACTGATGAACCTACTTTTATTTGACAAGTTTTACGATTTGAGACGCGTAATTTTACTGGTCAACAACCACAATTTAGTTACAAACTCAGGATTTTGAGCTTTATATAGTAGGTATTTGGGTAATTTGGGTAGCTGATCTGTGGTATTATGCGTCCATGAACCACCTTTAAATCTTGATTATAAACTTGATTCAAGGTATGCAAGTTTTTGAAATCAAAGCAACTAAAGGTCATCATTCTTGTTTGAGTTATATAATTCTCAATTAACATGTAACTTAACATCTACCTCGACGTTTGCCTCGACTTTACTCCAAGCGTAAATAAGCACAGATTTGTTTAACAAACTTTGCAAATTTTATTTCTTTACAGTTAAAACAAACAAAAAATTGAGAAAAATTCATCCCTTTAACATGTTGCTACCATTATTTTTAAAAGGAAAGCAAACTTCATCTCTGGCAGGAAGCGAGAATAAGTACGAAGGTGAAATAAACTCATGGTTTGGTTTGATTGACAGCCCGAAATACAAAAATTGGCTGAAAGTGGGTCTCGCTTTAAGGTAAGATGCATTTATGTCACAGCTTTGCAAAATGTTTAAGTGTAGGCGTATGCGATCGTGTGTGTTAATTGGAAGTGTTTGATTGGTTGGTCACGCTCCTCTGTGTGTGAGCGTATATTTTTACGGATATTTTTTAGCAGAAGGCAGTCCAAAACTGCTAAAATCTAGAGATAACTATCTGAGACACTTAAAAGCACTAGTGTTTCTGTATGCTTTCGAGGAATCAGTCGACTGTCATCTGCTTTCGTCTTTTTGTGATGATTCAGACTTGCACATATCTCTATTCAAGTATGTACTTTCCACGATGGGTGTAAGCAAGGAATCGATCAGCAAATTTTTAATAGGAAATCGATTTCACGTAAAATTA
>JGI24158J21664_10009592_pt1 | contig 12922 bp, 7 predicted proteins | sample Ectturendosymbi3_FD_21664 | JGI IMG/M metagenome (IMG submission 21664) | reverse complement strand
GTACTTGCGTTTTCTTTTCTCTTTACTGCGATGCATGTTAAAAACCTAGCGCTTTGCGTGTGGGAGTGAAGACGTTACACAATACAATACAATCTACAGTCACAAAAAAAAATACAAAAAATACAAAACAATCTATTCGCCAGGTATTTTATGTTCACAGTGTTTCAGATCTTTCGCCACCATTTGGGATCAGTTGTCGCCCAATGCTCCGCCACTTGGGATCAGCCATCGCCGCAATGTCTCGCCACTTTGAATCAATCGTTACCCCAATGTCTCAGCACTCGGGATGGGTCGTCACCCCAATGTCTCGCCATATGGGATCAGTCATCGCACAAATATCTTGCAACTTCTGATAAGTCGTTGCCCAAATGCCTCGTCACTTGGGATAAGTCGTTGCCCCAGTGTCTTGCCATTTAGGATCAGTCATCACACCAATGTCTCACCACTTGCGATCAGTTTTTGCCCCAATGTCTCTTATGATTAGTCATCGCCCAATGTCTCGTCACTTGGATCAGTCATCGCACCAGTTTCACGACTGATGGACATGAAAGTTGTGTAAAACATTAAGAGGATTCCTGAAGACTGTTTTGCCTTAATTTTGAATGACTGTCCTGATTCCCCAGGACTTTTATGTTCACACTGCTTAGAATCGGCATCTTCCCCGGTGGCTCGTATGTATATGACTTCTGCTATGTGATTGTTGCGTTCATAAGGTTGCTGGCTTCCTTTTGTGCAATTAATGATCCTGTTAACGTTTTGCAAAACCTTTGCCTCTCAGCGCAATTGGTTGAGTTGCAGTATTTTGAAATGGGGACGTCTTTCAAAGATACAACAAAGAAGCGCGGTTTAAGAACTTAACACATTTCGATGTACAGTAAATATTCTCAATAACAATTCATCATGTGTCTACAATTTGTTGTATTTGTGACAGCGACATACAAATCTGCTGACACGTGATGGAACTTGTAAATACAATATTTTGACATAGAAACATGTTACCAACAGTTGTTAGTCCGCAAGATCTACTTATCCTGTTTCCCCTAATTTTTGTTGGTTATGCAAAAATATATTGCATAACACGTAGGCTAACGTACGGATTTCATTGAGGTAACATGCAGTTCTTTGTAAGGTGAAGAGGTTGCATCCTCTACATGCAACATATCGGAAAGTGGCAGGCACGGCGGATACCCAAAGAGTTTGCTTGCGAGTGGTATTTTAAAGATGGTTTATCTTAATTGTGATCATTTATATCGCATTCATGCGTTTATCAAAAACTCAATGGCGTATTTACCGATATGCATGCAGATTCGCAGATGCAACACAGTAAAAACCTGCTCCCACATACTCAACAAGCATGCGCCATTGTTAGAGGTGATACCATGCTCATCTACTTTGCAGCATTTCGTCTTATCGATCCTGGTGATGTTAAGGCAAATTAATTGCTTCGTTCATTCTTTCCTGCATTAACGTTTGTCGTGCATTTTAGTTTCAACTCAGTGTGATGTTAAATGTTTAGCCTTGTTTCTAACCAGCGAAACAAGTCTGTTCTATTGTTAGTCGTGTCATCAAACTAACAAAATTGGTTGTACATTCATTGATCCAATCCCCTTTCTTGACTCATCATTTTCATAGCTTACATATACTCAACACTACTTAACACAGTATATCATTATTTATATATGTAGCCCAGTTCTAATGAGCCATTTGTGTTGTCTACTAGTTAGTCTTCTGGTTTGATAACTTACACGCTACTGCTGAGCTTCTCATTGCATTGCTGCTAACAGTGAATGTTTGGAAGTCTCTGTGTTGTCAAATGTTATGATGTTGTGAGCCAATGCAAGAGCATAAGTTAACTTCATTTACTTTCCGAAATATTTAATTGTCTTTGAGTTGGATTACGTATACGTGTTGCAGCCAATATTATGCATCGCCCTGCGCCAAACAAAGAGAAAGTCGAATGGACGACCCTCGCATAACAGCAGTAGTGATTCCCTATTCGACTAGGTTATTTTTGTCGAGTCAGAGTTACAAGCCCTTCGAGTTAGAGAAGAGTCGGAGTCATCTAAAGTTTTTTCGAGACGAGTCAGAGACAAGTCATGACTTGTTCGAGTCGTGTCAGAGCCGAGCCACAAGAGCTGTCGAGTCACCACGAGTTATTGGTTTGCAAGCTCAAGTGAATGTCGAGTCAAAATTAATTTCACATTTTCCCTATGTCTTTCCTTTTGCCACGAAATGGCGACCAATATGTTATAAACTGGCACCCGATTAAGTTAGTAAATGGCACCCAAAAAACTAAAAAATGCTGCCATAGAGGTTAGAAAATGGTATAGTTTGCATTTTACTTCTCTCTTTCAGTCTCAGTCATTTCCACAAGTCTAGCCCAAATTTGCTGCAAGTGTTTCAAATTCTCAGTTGGCATTACGTTGAATGTGATTTTCACCACGAGCGGGATGTGTATGATGAACAACACCAGTATATACATATCGCGAACAAGCAATGATAGAGTGAGCACGGTGTGTGATCGCTATTGATACTTGCTGCCACAGTGTGAAGCTTTACATCTAGCCAATCAGGCTTTCTGATTGCCAGAAAGTTGTGCTGTGACCAAGGATGCAGTGGTGTACAGAGTCTAAAATTTTTTACTGTGACTCCACTCCTGCTTTGGCTGATTTTGTAAGGCTTCTGGCTTGATATCTTATGCGCTGTTGCTGAGCTTAACAGAGCTTCTCATTTCATAGCTGCTAACAGTCAATACTTTGAAGTCTCTGTAGTGGCAATTGTTATGATGTTGTCAGCCAATGGTAGAGCATAGGTTAACTTGTCTTACTTTTCAAACTATATATTTGTTTGTCTTTGAGTTTGATTACATACGGGTGTTGAAGCCACAATTATGTGTCGGCCTGTGCCAGCCAAAGAGAGAGTTGAACGGACGACCCTCGGCACGCGCATAACAGTAACAGAGATTCCCCGTTTATCTAAATTCACTCTTCTATAGCTGCTACAAATTCATCGTTAGGCCTATATGTGGCATAATCACATTCGCCACATTACTTCCCCATTTCACAAGCTCAAAGCAGCGACCATCAACAGTGGATTGCAGCCACCGACATGTTGGGACCCATATTTTGCAGCCATAAAGCTGTGTCGCCCTGAGCCAACGAAAGAAAGAGGCGAACCGACGATCCTCAGCATAATACCAAATAAGATTACCCATTTCACTAGGTTCAATCTTCTACTGCTGTCACGAATTTAACGTTGTATGTGGTGTAATCACGTCGCCACATGTGCTTAGACTGATAACAGTTACAAAAATTTGGATTTTAAAACAAGATTTGGTTTTCGAAACTGCCGTATATTTTGCAATATAATTTTGGGTTGGATTTGAATTTGAAAAACTTAAATCACTTTGCTGGTATCTGGAAATGACTCAAAGTAACAGCACGAGGCCGACTACCATGATCACATTATGTAGCCTAAATACTACATTAAACTATGATAAGGTGTCAAAATTATGTGCCCTGCTGGACCCTCAGTGATAGGCAAAATCTCAGACCTACCTCTGTGCAACTTGGGAACACTTGATCCTTCAAAGGTAGCAAAGCACAACTAGACAGTCAAAACAGAAAATTTGCAACAATCTTGAATATCACCGAAGAAAAAATTCTAATTTCTTTGTGTGCAAACGAACTGGGTTTGCCTATCAGAGGCTCAGAGATTTTGTAAATATGACTCTGACTCGAGTCTCAAGTCATTGATTGTAACTCGAGTCGAGTCATTCTGTGAAAAAGGTGACTCGAGTCGAGTTGAGTCACCATCTTTGTCAACGTAACTCGAGTCGGGTCCGAGTCACCAAATATCGTGACTCGAGTCGAGTCATTGACTTGAGTCACGCCATCACTGACAAGCAAAGCATTTTAAACGCATGTCTTGACTCGCACTTTAGCAGAATATTTTGAAAAACTATAGTTCAAAACGTGTTGTATTATTTTGCATATTTGGCGTGTGAATAAATGGCTTTGTTAACAAGTTTTTGAGTGGCGAGTGCTCACTGCTCATGCCATTTTTCAGCGAAACACAACATCAATATCTATGTGGAAAACAGTTTCGAATTGAGGTATTCTACAAGCAATTAAAAAAGGCAACATCTTTGCAGGTTAAAATTATAACAATGACTCCAATCGCAAACCTCTTAGATTTCTAACACAACCTAAGCTTTTTATTTCCTACCTTAGGTAATTTTATTTGAACCGGATAAAAAGTTAGCATGTTTTTTACAGAACTTCCATAATCCTAGCCCTGTAATGCAGTTTATTACCAACAATAACAACATTATGCAAAAATGACACATTCAAAAATCTTTTAAAACTTTCATTTTATTATTTGAATATCAACCAAGGTTTGCAGTGGTATTTTTCAGATAAAACTTGTGATGTTTCGTTATTGTTGGGACAAATCTATGTATTTCGTTTTAATGACGAGTCAATTCGAAAAGTTAAATTTTGGTGTTCTCGTGATTTTTCCATAATAGTCCGAGTACAAAAAATTGAAAACAGTCACAAATAGGGAACCTGTAATGGTTGAATCTAATGGTTTTCTCCCTGCCCAATTCTAAATTTTAGTCGATGTTATAAATTACTGTAGATCGGCCCGAACTTTAGTAATGATTGGGACAGTATTGTTTGCTTCACTCTTTGTTGCCGGATTTGCACCAGACATGGTATGAGATTATAAATTTTAATATCTGGTTAGAGTTTGAAAAAGTAACTAACTATGAGCAATATTTTCTCGGAAAAAGTTTTTCAAATTTGATCAAAATTCAACAAAAATATGTTTGTGAGGTCTTTTACAACACCCAGGTGCAAAACTGTCTACTTATTGCAACAATTAAAATTCTGTCCAGTAAACCTGGCTCTATCAGCAATCTGAAATTCATAATGTTGTTTGGGATACCTGTCAAAACAAATGGTGTGCAATCGCAGACCTTACTGAAAAACGTTTACATAAAAATCTGTTTTTCTGGTTGAAAAAATGATTGGAGCGTGACGGTTTTTGCAGAAATGTGACAGGCAAATTTAAACAGTGGCGGATCCAGATCAGGCGTTTGGGGGAGCAGTCAAATAAGTGGGCGCCAAAAAAGTCTTCACTTGTTTAAAATACCCCAGCTTCTGTGCGACAATCCTTGAGTATCACACAAATGTGGTAACTTTTTCTAGGCTAAGAAAATGGCTATGTTTGTTGATCGAACTGTACGATCTTTCAGAGAATCACCACAGTTTAAAATCGCTTTTTATCACTTAATTCACAAAAAGTTTGAACCAGGTCCAGAAAGATAGGTCTCATTTTTCACAAGCTACACCTAAGTGGGAACGCTAATGGGTGTCTCAAACAATCTTTTATATCTACAATAAGTGTTTGAAAAATGTGCACTAAGGCAGTGGTTCCCAACCCTTTTGTAACTGCGGACCGGTCAATGCATGACAATTTTAACGCAGCCCGGGAGTATTCCTGCAACAATGTTTCTATGGGAAGAATCAACCAATCACATGCCCAGAAAGGGAGTGGTGTCACCACCAGCATACATTTAGTAATTTCATGGCCTGGGAATTGAAGACCATTGCCCTAAAGCATGCTGCACGCTAGTGTTTGACGCTGTTTTGGTTTTCCGCACATCGGAAAAAACAATGTCTGAAACGTTTTCCGAACTGCTTAGAAGTAGAATGGTTCTTCTTGCATTAGGAAGTGACAACTCAGTTTCCAAGCTAGGAGCCGAATAAATAGCAAACTGACGATCCTATTTCCAGACGAAGCTTGTGAATTTCACGCACGTGGAGAGCATATTTATTGCTGAAGCGGCAGTTCAAAAACAAAAATAAATGAAAAAGATTTTCTCTGACATTACTCCTATTTTTGGTAGCTCTGCTGCCTGTCGTGAAAAACGATCTTATAATCGCATGATAGGTTCACACTGAGCCTGAAAGCATATTGCCCTAAAATACATTTAACGCCACTAATATAAGTAGGAGTTCAATCAAGTGTTTAACACTGTTTCTCGTGTTTGCACATTGGACTGCTGATGTGATGAAAAACATCAATCTCACTATTCCAGATTATGAAGAAAAGGTGTTACACTGTTCAAGAGGTGTAGAGGCAGTCGGGATGACACCATCAAATCCACAGTGAATACCTCCGAATTCAAGCTCCTCCTAATTCAAGCTTGAAAGGAGCAAAGTCAATTTCGAATTTTGTGTTTACTACTACGAACCTCCAAGCCCGTAGCCAGCTTAGGAAACCCGGTGGGGGGAAGAGTTTTCTGAGAGTGGCCCAAATTTTTTGAACAATGTCCAATAGTTTTAAAGTATGTCCAACACAATTTTCCAAGGAGGTGAAAAAGTTTGTAGGGAGGCGAATCACCCCTGCAACCCCCTGATTACGGTTTTTCGAGCCTCCCAAACAAGCTTTAAGCCACCCCCAATACTGTTCATCTGACGAATGCATCTGCTTCTATCGAGGCCAGCAAACACAAGTGAGAAACAGCCTACAACCAAGTTGAAACCATGAATCTCAGCCAACACTACACATACCATTGAAAAATTCAAATTTGCATTGTTTTTCTGCTTTTCTACTCAAATTTATACGATTTACGTGGAATGATCTAGCCCAGGGTTTCCAACATTTGTCTTCGAGGACCACATAAGCTATTGCAGAACATGTCGAGTGCCGGACGTCTCACGTAATGTGATTGTTTCGGTGTATGTTATCTTCTACCCAATCAAGAAATTTTCATAAATTAATTTTTTGTTCATCAATGACATAATTTCCTCGCTGGCTGTAGTTTGGAGACCACTGATTTAGCCAAGAAGCTACGCATTTTGCTGTTGGTTGCATGTCAGATTTGTCTTTTCGTGGCCAGCGTGAGCTGTCTACGCGTTAGCGGGTTTGTTCTTGCAAACAAGGTCAAGCCAAACACATATGGCCATCAGTCACAGTTGCCAGGTGCGTAACCAGGGAGGGAAGCGATACGCGCTGTACTCCTTTCAAATTCTGAACTGGAAATATTGAACCGTTGAGCAAAAACTGTCATGACCGCATACAGCCAATTAATAATTCCACCAAGCTGTAGATAGTTGATATTTTGCCGATGTTTCTGCGTTAGCGCTGACTGCTGAGTACAATTGTTTATTGAGATGCGTCGTGCTACCACGTAGTGATTCAATGCTACGCTGCACTGTTGACAAAGGGGGGTGTTGCAGAATTGCATTTTTAGGTCACAATTCCTTGAGATACTGGATCACGCTCCTGTTTTTTTCGCTAAGACATTTCGGTCATTTGTCTCGCAATAGTATTAAAACTCGTCGTAACGGTATTCACTAGCTTACTTTTTAGGACATTAAGACCGAATAATTGGCTTAATTTTTTTCGGTCCTTCAAAAAAATTCGGTCTTTGACCGAAAAAAAACAGGCAAGCTCAATGCCTTTTTGTCAGAAATCGGCAAGTTGTTTGCTAACGTACAGGAGCGTAACGAATGGGGCAAGGAGGGCACATTTCTCTTGACGCCAAATCATTGTGGGGGCGACAAATCACTATCACTGCTGGGGGCACCGAATGACTGCGTAGGACGCCGAAAAGTCCCGACAATGTCACAAGTACCTTCTTGAATAGAGTACATTTGCTTCTGAAAGACATCAGGTTTGAACATGGGGGTGCCAAACTTGCTTCTTGCCCTGGGCCACATCTAACCTTGTTATGCTCCTGCTAGCGCACAATTATTGCTATAGCTTTTCACACGTTGCAATATGGTTCAATCAGGATCATTAGTTCAGACAAGAAACTCATCCACTTACAATTAACAGCGTGACTCGAGTCAATGATTTGACTCGACTCGCATTACGATTTTTGGTGACTCAGACTCCACTGAGCCACGTTGAGAAAAATGGTGACTCGACCCCAGTCACCTTTCTCACAGAATGACTCGACTCGAGTCACAATAAATGACTTGAGACTCGAGTCAGGCCCATTTTTACAAAATCCCTGAGCCTCTGATGGACAAATCCAGTTTGTTTGCATACAAAGAAATGAGTATTTTTTGCTTCAGTGATAATCAATATTGGCGCAAATTTTCTGTTTTGACTCTAGTCGTGCTATGCTGCATTTTAAGGATCAAAGTGTCCCAAACGTGCATAGAGGTAGACCTGAGGCTTTGCTTTCACTGAAAAGTCAGCAGGGCACATAATATTGACATAATATTGATTTATCGTAGTTTAACGCAGTATTTGCATATCGTGATCATGGAGGTGGGACTCATAGCCTTTTCCCAGTACCTCTGAAATTATTTAAGTTTAGGAAACTCATATCCAATCCAAAAAAATGTATATTGCAACATGTAATGCAAACATGAAAATAAAATCTTGTTGGCTCAGAGAAACGCAGCATTGTGGCTGCAACAAATGGGTCCCAAAGTGTCGGTGGCTGCAATCCACTGACAAAGGTCGTTTGCCTTGAGCTTGCGAATTAGGAAGCAATGTGGCGACGTGTTTACGCCACAGATAGGACTAACGATAAATTCGTAGCAGCTATAGAAGAGTGAACCTAGTCGAACGGGGAATCTCTATTGTTGTTATGGCAAGGATCGTCCGTTCGACTCTCTCTTTGGTTGACTAAAGGCGATGCATACTTGTGGCTGCAACACTAATGTGTAATCCAACTCAAAAATAAGTAAAGAGTTCGGAAAGTAAATGAAGTTAACTTATGCTCTACCTGACTCACAACATCATAACAATTGACACTATAGACTTCCAAATATTCACTGTTAGAAGCAATGCAATGAGAAGCTCTGTCAAGCTTACCAACATTTGTAAGATATGAATCCAGAAGACTAACAAGTATGCAACACAAACGGCTCATTAGAACTGGGCTCCACAAAACATAATGGTAAGCTGTGCTAGATGTTAGCCTAAGTGTATGTAAGGTATAAGAATGAAGAGGCAAGAAAAAGGATGGGATCAATGAATGTTCAGCCAGTTCTGTTAGTTTGATGACAGGGTTCAACAAAGGCAAGGTTCAACATTCAAATAAAACAATGAACAATCTCAATGGATTTGAGAAACTCTTATCAGTACAGTAACCTGCAGTCCCAAAATTGAGCTGAAATTTGCAAAGACGTTCAAAAGAAAATAATCAATTCCAATCCAATCCTGGTTAAGCAGAAATGATAATATCCAAATCCATCTACATATTGGAATGTTGCAAGATTTAAATCCAAGTGCATGTTCTTCTCTAGTCATTTTAATGCATTGGGCATGCAAAAGACAAGGAAGTACTTGTCTTATGTTGTGACCGAAATGCTCGAGTGGCATGTGCGCAAAGCTTCACACTGTCGCAGCAACCAATAATGGACATCACCCGACGAGATCACTCTATTATTGCTTGTTCGCGCCACAAATATTTGTGTGTTGTTCTTCGCGCACATCCCATTCGTGGTGAATCGCACATTTAATGCAACGCCAATTGAGAGGTTGCAATGACATCCCTTCCTTTGTGCAACGAACCGCGCCTATCGCACGTTCTTTTTGTGAAGGTTGCACCTGGCACCACCTTCACACCCTGGTCAGCCCAAGTGGCAAGTGCGCAAAGTTTCACACTGTGGCAGCGAACAACAACAGAGATCCCACGTCATGCTCATTCTATTTCTGCTCGTTTGAGCCACATACAAGTGTGTTGTTCTTCACGCACATCCCGTTCGTGGTGAATGTGGTGGTCTGAAGATGGCGCCACATGTAAATAAATGGTCACCGCTAGATGTTGTTTATAAGTAATAAGTCACTGTGATAGTCACCCCAAGCGAATTATCGTAATTCACTTATCCCTACATAATGACAGTGCAACCTAGTATCAGTAGAGTGACCCCGTCGAAGGAGCTCTATTGCGTCTGGTTGCTTTTCTGTTAGTTCAGTGTCCTGAATTATCATCTTTCTCTTGTGATTGCCTAAATAGTTCAAGGTGATGCAGTCAACTGTATCATGAATTGCACATTCAATACAATGCTAACCAAGAGATTGCAACACTTGCAGCAAGGTTGGGTTGGACTTGTTGAAATGGCTGAGAGTGAAAGAGTAGAGTTACCAGATGGCCGGTATTTCACCAGCCTGGCCGGTATTTTCAAAACCAGTGCCTGAAGTCCAGAGATGGGCAGTAGCGAGTTACTAAAATAGCTAAAATAGCGAGCTACTGTAGCGAGCTAATTTTCCAGGAGCGATAGGGGTAGCGCCGCACATTTTTAAAAAGAATAACGCATGTAGCAGCGAGCTATCGCATTTCACTCTTACCGCTATTCGCTACTTTGGCATGAATGGTGGCCAAGGGAAAAAAAATTCGCTTGAGCTTTTCCGTCCGCACACATTGGTAGAAACTGCTCTTCTCACTGTTTTGTGTTGACTTTGGATGATTTTTTTGCGGAATCTAGCAGCATGAGGAAAGATTTAGCTCAGGTTGCTTTTGACCTGAACGATCGGTTCCATTCTAGTTCGGAAAAATCAACATCATCAACAATCTTAAAGCAGTTCGGGCTTGGAAATATAGGCTACTGCAGCTAGTAAAGCTGCGTAAAAGTGAGTTGAATGCTAGGAATAAATTCTGCACTGGACTCAGCCTGTACTTCACTGCATGTGTATCTCCAGTTTTTCGTTTTCACGTATATGTCAATACGACATTTTTTGGTTTGGTTCGACTTCAGCGTACTTGGCTGTATGCATAAGCCATTGCAAGTTTTTGTTAAAGTTACAGAACAAGATACGGCTTTGACGCTCGGAAAAAATAGTACGTGATAATATTTCACCATATTCCAGTTATTCAATTAAAGCTAAAAATTTTGTGGCAATGACCAATTTTCAGTTTGTGAACGCCAACCAATTGAGAGCTAACATCGTGAATACGCTGGTGTGATACAATCTTGCAGTTCTGAGTAGACTGTACCCAGTTCTTCAACACACACCGTCAAATTTATCGGGAACGCAATTAAACAATTTTGATGTTATTGTGAAACTGTTTCGTGTAACATGAACTTACTCGTAGATCAAAGTTATGCAAATTATTTCCAGTCTTGCAAATGTTCTGGTAGCATAACAGAAAATCGACGTTGGTAAAAGCAAGTCAAACGTTTACGTAAAATCCGGCTTACAAGTTTTGCAAGTATTTTTTCCAAGTCCGATTAAACAAACAGCATTTGCAAAACGGACCAGAATTACATTGACAGATTTGAAAAAAGTATGAGTTTTCAACCTTTATTCCTGGAGTTTAAAGCAACACGCAAATCCAATCACCAATGTGCTATGATCACTCGCTCCTTCTTGTTGTTTAAGCATGTGATGAAAGCCGTGACGGCAGCTCCTACCAAAAACGCTGTCTCAAATGCTTAGGGTCGTTTATTCAGAAAGGCGTTTTTAGGTATTGTTGCTGAAGCAAAGTTTTCCTTGCAAGTATCTGGGTACCAGATGGGGCAGTAGAAAATCAGTGAGTCAGGGCCGGAAAAATTATGGCAAAAACAAAAATGCTACATTCGCTCATTTGCAATAAAACTGCAGGAGTGCTGAGTTTTGCAGCTAGCATTTGCTTATGTGTAATTCAATTTTCATTCGTTTGTCGTGCTTTCACATAATTTTCAAAAACTTGTTGAAAACATGTCGAGTTTGCCAATACAATTTTACAAAAAAAATTTCTGACGAGTTTTCGAAAAATACTATGCTGTTTTCGTATCAGGGCAAACATTTTTTGAAACAATCTCTCATAGCGTTTTCAAAACTTTTTGCGAAAATTTCTTATCCTACGGTAGAAACAACGTAGTAAATATCATTCCAGCGTGTAGTTGATGTGTTGATATTCTAAGGTGTGCAAAAAATCGATAAACTGAGCGGCTAAGCCTCTCGTATGGCGTTGAGTTTTCTTCTGCATTTTCATGATGGATTTTTCAACAACTGAATAAAGAAAACCCTTTCCTTTCTGCAAAGTAAAATTGGGCATGCTATGACAAAAACTCTGTATCTTTGTACCCACCAATTCTGTCGCATGGCGAAAAGCATCTGCCGAATGAACTGACATAGCGCATCGTCTAAATCGGTTCGTATTTTTGTCGTTAGACGGTGAATTTGCTCTATAACCGCAAGAATTTTACAGTGATTTCAAAAACACGTTTAATTTCTCAAGCATTTTTATGCCTGATAGTCATCTTTCACAAGGCACTTCACATTTGCGGTCGTTTCAACGCTGTTTCAATTAATATCTCTTACAAGACATACAAAAGCACAAAATCACCGATTGTTAAAGAACCTTCTTGCGAATGTGCAGAAAAATCAGATGTGTCTCAGCAACGGCATAATGCGACTCATAACTCGCATTAGCAAATTTTCTGGTTGTCTGTATTCTGTGAAAATAGTTTGTATTAGAAGTGATTCTGTCTTCAAGAGTCGTTTGTTTTTTGCAAAGTGTTGTCGCTTCTGTCGCTGCAACATGTTTAAACAAAAGACTGCTGTGCATAATCTACGTAGTCGTAGCCAATTTCACTTCGTTCAAACCAGAACGGAAACGTTCTTGTAACTTGCCTTAGCAATGAAATGTTGCATTTTTGCTACATCACACATTATTTTCCGTATAGGCGTAATGACTTTTCTTTCATATTGCAATTAATTTGGGGGACGCTATCTTTGTAAAAGTGGTCACAGTAAGTTTTAGCTTGAGCTTCGTGGCACGGGTTGTGCTAACTAAACTGAAAACAACTGCATAATTCGCTTTTTGCAATCAAACCAATTTAGTCTTATGAAAAAAATCGTGTTTGGGAACCGTCAAAAACAATATTATTACTCCAGTTAACAATAGCGTTGTTTGTTTTCATTACCATTTGTATTTTTCGTAGGTACTTGCACGGTCACAAGC
>JGI24158J21664_10009590_pt1 | contig 12926 bp, 14 predicted proteins | sample Ectturendosymbi3_FD_21664 | JGI IMG/M metagenome (IMG submission 21664) | reverse complement strand
ATAACTTGCTCCTTACTCCGTTAAATATTGGTGCTTGCTATTGACCATGCTAAAAGTTATGTTGAAAAAGCTAACACAAAGACAGAAATATGTGTCCCCCGGCCCCGACTAATTATTTTGATTGCCTTGGCTGGGGCCTGGGGAAAATTTCAATCCACGGCCGAGGCGGGAGCCCCGGTCGTTCCCTGCCATGAACATGTTTTACGGGTCCGTAAAGCACAATCCAATCTTGAAATTCCACTAGTTTTTATCCGCCTATTTGGGCAATTATCAGAGCTTAATTGCACCACAACTGCAGTCTGACATGTTCATGTTCCAAGTCGACTGACCTTTTTTATTGATTTTGGTGACGGGGATTGGGGGGGAAGGCTGAAGCCCGTAATTTGCTTCTTGCCGGAAAGGTTGAGGTGCTCACGCTAAGAAGCGATAAATCTAATTTCTCAATAATCGAAAAACGTTGGCGAAACGAAGGTGTCCCCAGCAGTTTTTGGGTGCAGTGGAAGGGTTCTGCAGCAACGAAAAGTTTGAGAACCACTGCTTTAGTCACGTGCAGAACATTTGCGACAAAAGACAAAATAGAACTGCTGAGACAGCCTGTTTTCATCTCCAGATATTTGAAGTCCTTACCTTTTTCGTTGATTTGGCGGTGGCATACTGATGCACAGCTTTGCCAACATGTTTCATCACTCCAACGTTGGTACCACCGGTTACAATCCAAGCTCCTGTGCATTAAATTGACAAGAAGTACGTGGTGTTTCCAATATTACTTTGAACTCAATATTACTTTGAAACGTAGCAGTCAGCATTGCCCTTGATTGAAATTAGCGCGAAATATACTACACAAGGGGCGAAGAAATGAATATATGTACTACACAAGGGGCGAAGAAATGAATATACCGTCTTCAAAGTTGATTACCAGTGGTCACCAGATCAATACTGCGGACTGTGGGCTACTACTATATTATAAAACGTGGATAAGCAAATGCACAGAACAAGCTGATGTTTACCAAGTCAAACACAAATCCACAAATTTTCTTGAGCAAAAGATCGCAAAGACAACGATAATACGCAAACTAATCAAGCCTTTATGTTAAGGCATAGTTTCTCACTGATTCTTGTGGTTTACTGCTGCACGAAATCAAAGCGTGATTTCTCAAAAATTGTTTTTCGAAAACTATTTTGATGAAATGAAACAATTTTGTCGAAACAGTAAGTGAATAGTGTGAATAGCATGCAGCTAAGCCGAATCGTCTGATATTTTTTTGCACGCAACGGGTTTCTCCAGATGTCAATGCAAAGCTTTTCCCGGTTTTTCCACAAAACCCGGGTAGTAGGAAATAGCAAAGAAAGGGCTTTGTGGGTCCTGGAAAACCCGGATTGGATACACTAACAGCAAGTCTAAACTAACTGTTTTGAACGTTTAGCGAATAGGCTCTTTTACAGTCAGAGATAAAAATTTAAGACCACTTACAACGAAATGTGAATTTTTGTCCTGTACGGTAGTTTGTAAGTTGTATAAGAATTATCATTACTGCGTCATTTTGCATATTTATGCCCTCGATGATGTGTAGAGTGTAGACCAGTGGTTCTCAAAGTGGTCGATATCGACCCCCAGGGGTCGATGAATAGTCACGGGGTCGAATGGGGGTCACTGAATGGNCAGGGGGTCAATGAAAAACTGTTGGGGTCTACTGGAGCAATGAAGCCTCCAACTCAAAATTATTGTTAATCGGGCAAGGAAAGCAAACGGCGTTTTTCAACAAATCAAACAAAATTAAGAAGGCTGATCAAATCTCAGCTACAGTAGTTTAAAAGTACATTCGATTCTAATAGCTTTTCATTAAATGATCCATTGTGATGACACTATGAAAAACTATTCTGTTTGTTACGTCACAAACAATATTTTAAGTTATGCTTACATCTATAGTTCTAAGCATATTTTTCGGATTGTGCATTATTTTATCACGCATTTCAAGTAAAAAGTACTCAAATTTATTTTGACACATACTTTCCTTGTATTAGTAACTGTTGGGCTAGGCCACGGGGTCTACAGAAAAATGTATACTTTCATTGGGGGGTCAACGTGCAGAAAAGTTTGAGAACCACTGGCCTAGACAGACATGTGGGAGTTTGTATCATCGCAGAGTGAAGAAAGCAGAGCCCAGCCGGCTGATTCTTCAACTGGCAGCAAACCTCGAGCTTTTAATGTGCCGTGTGAGGTAATTGTAAAAAAACGCGTAATGAGAAACAGAAAAGTACGATCTTGAAGATGGATTCTGACTTAGCTTCAACAAGCAATTGACAGTTTTTCGAAAAAAAGTACGTGGGCAGCGTTGACAAAAGGGTATCACATTATCCTACTGGATGGCGTTTGATCTGAAACGATTTCTGGTTAGTTTTCGCAACAAGAAGGCATTCAGCTCAGCTTTAGCGGGTGCATGCTTGGATTCGCTGGTGGCATTTGCAAAACAATCCATCGCTGTTTCAAAGCACTTTCGCCGCGTTTGGTAGATCATTTTAAGTGATCATTGCCACCAGCAGATTGCTTAATCACTACCTGACGGTGTTGAGTATAGACAGGGCTACCATCGATCTAGAACCAAGAAAAAGACGGCTGAGCAAAATTTGATTTTGTTACCTGCAAAGAAAACAATTGTTTCTGTTCGCACGACTAACGTCAGATCACAAGCTTGCCTATTTATTTCCGGGCACCATTTGCTTCAGCAATGTGTTACTCTCGACTTCCTTCTTGTAATCATCACGGAAATTTTTTTTCGCGTGCTTATTTCTTGAATCAGTTAAATGCTAAACCTTCGCTGCAAAACCGGCTTTCCTAAGAATCCTAACCAGAGCAGACAGCTTACGTGCTAACAATGCCTGATAGTGGGTTACGTCTCTGCGCGGCAAGATCATACTACTTTTATGACGACACAAAACCTTGATTGCAAAATGTTTACGATGATATAAATATGGGAGGGCGAAACGTAGGCTAAATAAAAAAATAATCCCCAGAATAACGAATTTATCTGCTTGATCTGAAACCTGGTGGCAACTGCTACGCAACAACATGAGCAGCAAAAAGAACAGCATTTTTCGGATATAGTAATGGTTTGTATGTCTATTAGAATTGCTTGTGTTTAAAATTGTTATGCTACAGAAAATAACGAGAAATAAGGACGAAAGTCACCAATAAGGACATTTCTTGGAAATAAGGACAGTAATCTTTTGTAAGACGAAGCACTGCAAAATAAGGACAAATCTTAGAAATAAGGATGGTATGGTATTGGACTATTGGTAACCCTAAGTATTAGAGCAGGCCTGTAACTAGGGGTGGAGAATCGCACCAAAAAATTTTCGCACTCTGGAAAATATGTGTTGGACATAGTTTAAAACTACTGGACATAATTTACAAAATTTGGGCCCCTCCCAGAAAACTCTTCCTCCCCTCTGGTGTCCCAAGCTGGTTAAGGGCCTGGTATAGAGCAGGTCGTGCTTCTTGCTTCACTAACAAATGCTGAACGACTGAAAAATGCCGATCGTACGATTGAGCAAGTAATCCTGTTTGTCAACCTTCTGAAGCTTTTAAAATGTTTGAGTGCACTTGTAAATGACACAGGGTTACAAAAAACTGAAAATGTTCATGGATTTTATCAGCGCTTTTCCGACTGCCATCACCGCAAGCGTTAAATATGGATTTGCTACTGGGACAATACGAGCGCAAAATCTGCAATCTCCACCCGCGTATTCAAACGCGGCGACTGAATCGGTCGGCGTGGTCCGGCCGGTGATCTTTCACCCTTCATGTATATTCACTTTGTCCTTTTCCTGGTAATTTTCCGCCTGATGGCGCAAACGTGCAGTACCTTTCAAATAGGAAGCTAATGAACGTTGGATGTAATGGAGCACTCCACTCAAAATCACAACGCACTGAAAACCAAGGTAAACTATAATGTTTATTCTAAACTCAATTTCTTTGAGTGTGGAAAGTTATCGGCCAATGCGTAGTTTTGATGCTGTGAACATAGGCTTAAGGGCAGGCAGTTTACTGGAGGGGCGAAAAAATTTTGCCTTGAAAAGAAACCGTTTGCCCTGAAACTAACTTTTTTATTTTAATCCGAATGGGGTTTGAAACCTCTCGTAAATCTTTTCTATACAGTTTGATTCGTTTATAACGGCTTCGTCTGTAACGTCAAATAGCCTAGAACGTTTTATTTTGTTCGGTACCGATGGCATCTTTTGCATGCATTTCAATTCGCTTATAACGTCAATTCGGCAATAACATTCTTTCTGTGAACCAGGCATTAAAACTCCTTTCGATCAAAAAAGCCAATCATCTTAACACCTTGCACCTCTACTCAGCGCAAACTCGAAAACAAACAAAGATGTATTACCGAATTCTTATTTCAAGCTGTTGACCTACCGACATCCGGTCGTTCGATTTTTATAGAAAACGACGGCTTGGTCCAGATTCAAAGTCATTATAACCAGACACGACTTTGGTTCAACAACGAAAAAACACAGATGTTAACTAGTCAGATACCCTATAAATTAGATGAGTTCGAGAAGAGATCCATAACGAAAGTTTATGCCGACCTCAAGACATGTCGCGGTCCGATGTGCAGGTTGCGGGATTTAATGACCAAATTTTGAAGAGATTCTCTAGTCGGGGCACAAATGATCATATGCAGTGGCGTTCATAGGGGGGGGGGACAAACGGGGCGACGGCCCCGGGCATCCAAGGCTGGGGGGCATCCAAAGAGTGAAATTACAAAAATTAAAATGATATTAACGAGATGATTTTTCCTATTGTAAGGATACTAACATATGCTGCATGGATTTAATTTTCCGAAACTTCTTTTTTTTGTCAACACTAGTTTTTACGTATTCAAAATGCCAGTAATTCTCAGCTTCTTCAACACCAGGGACGTATACTCTAGGTTTGCGGCGCAAACCCAATCAAACTGATAGTGGCGTGACTTGTTCCAGATCGTCCGATCAAAGGAAAATCACAAAAAAATATTGAAAGATAATATAGTCACGGTTGAAAAAATTGACACACCTGTTTTTTTGTTTTTTTTAATCAGTTTTTTTTGGGTTATTTGAAAAGAAACAGGTCTTTGTTCTTTAAAATAACACAAAAAAAACGATTCTGAATTGTTTTCATTGCATCGTGCAATATCACTATCTTTAAAATTACACAATAACAACTTATCATACCAAATATGGCATTCAAATTTGTGGGTAAAAATGTAACCCATCTTTGTTTTCGCAAATGTTGTTGGTCAATTCACTCCAAAGTGGCAAGGCTTGACAAGCATGCGCAAAGCAAACAGAGAAAAGCCACTCCCACAAAACTCTGCAGTTTCACGTCAAGTTTATGTACATGCCCTGCTAGTTCAGCATCTATACAGTCAGTGGTGGGATTCAAATTTTTTAAAAGAACAGGTTCTCTCATTATCACTTGAGAACCCATGACTTCAGCCAACAACCGGTTCGCTGTATTAAAGAAATTCCAAGAACACGTTCTTGTGAACCGGTCGAATGCCATCACTGTATAAATTGTATTTTTTGAACATATGGTTTGGCATGGTTCAAAATCAGAAACAGCTTGGATGCAGAGAAGGCAGAAGCTGAAGAAGATAATCAGTAGACGTTACTCAAACTGTTCGAATTATTCTTCTCTTTTTTTCAAGTCCTTCAAATTTCGTTGCTGTTCGTTTGGATTCATTAAGAACAAATTTACAGTTAACTGTACAGGTGTGCCGCTTATTTTTCTTTTTACTTCATGGTATTTTTTCAAAGGAAAAGAAAAGAGTGGGATTTTTGGTAGGTTTATTGTTTTTTTAAGTGGGCTTTTTGAAAAAAACGGGTGTTTTTTTGGTTGGGTCCAATTACATCAACCCTGAAGATAATTATGGATGTTTAATTGATTTTCTGAGCCAAATTTCAAAACTGTTCTATTTCAACTTGCTTCATTTAGCTGATTTTATGATGCATCGCACTAGCTTCCCGTTCGTTGTTTGTGTTAATGCAGTCGCACACCTGTGCTTGCAATATGTGCAGCATTTCGGAGCTTTGTCATAAATTAGCAGCTCAGGCGGAATGATCATAACGGCTCACAAAAGTCTTATCTGTTCTTACCCCTCAGTAATTGTACAGTGACACACTGGAGCCTACAACAACGAGTAAAGAGAGTGCGTGTAGAATGCACAGGGACGCCAGAGAATGGAGGCATGGTGGGGGCAATTTCTCGTCTGCCCTTTCAAAAGGCGGGCAACGGGAGCGGAGGTGCTTTTACATAACAGTATCATAGGTAATTTCATGGTTTATCAAGATCAACTTGAAACAAATTTATTGCAGCTATTCGGGCACCCAGAAAATTCAGAATGATTTTCTGTAATTTCTGTTATTTTTGAGGTCAACATTGTTGATGAACAGAAAAAAACAGAGTTTGTAACGATTTTTTTTGTTTTTTTAAGTTTCCATTGTCCTCAACTCTTTTACATCTCTCCCTGTCCCACTGCTGCCCCGGCGTCCCTGAATATATATGTTGTGTCAACAAACTTCGCCAATGTTGATGTTCAAATGTGAATATGACGTCATATTGTGACGTCTCAAACAGTGCATGTCCAGTAACAATGACCCACCATACGCCACTGCTCAATACCAGAATTTGGTAGGGTGGCATCCATTCAAGCAGTCGCCCTGGGCATCACTAGACCTCTGCACGCCACTGGCCATATATGTTTAACTGTCACAGACCGCAAGATTCCAGACAAAGGGAAAAAGAAAAGCCCAACTAGAAAGAAATCCTCTTCGGGTTGCCATAACCCTTTCTTGATCACGCATACCCATGTCAAAGACAGTTTAATGGTTCTTGAGTCGCTTTGCAGCAATCGGGAACCACCATAGTTCGGGCTGCTCCCCGGCCGTGATGCAGACTCCAGGCATTGTGAGCAGTTCCTTTTTGGAGATACTGTCTTCGCAGGGCCGGATTAACCATTGGGCAAATGCCCGGGGCTTCACGTTTTTGTGGCCTCGCGCATGAATATCAAAACACTCCTTNCTGGTTTTTCATGTTTTTAGGCTGTTAACCAATCCTCAAAATTGTGAGTTTTTTTATTANTGCATTCANCATATATAGGTTAAGGAAACTGACAACTTTGGTATTTATCGGTTTTGAGTGACTCACAAGAATTGAACCAAACAGCACCACGCTTTATGATCCAATGAATTCAGTACATCCACGGGCGTCCACAGAAAATTTTCCAAGGGGGGAAACGTCGACATTTTGCTTTTCCTTTACAGGTTGCTGACGATACAATGCAAACGGACGTTCACAAAACGTTTGTCTTTCTACCCCACTAGTCTGTGCTGGTTAAACCTCAATTCTCAATCTTTTGTCTGAAATGTTTTTCACACTTAAGCTATCATAAACTGCCTAGTATCCATTTTTTCGAACACTTTCTACAAATAAGTCATAATTTGAAAACGATCAACGGCCAGAAAAACACGGAGACAACCATCAATGATCCCGCGTGCAATAAATTGCGGCGTCATCAAACTTTTTGTAACTGACTTTTTTCAAAAAGCACACATTGACAGAGCGACAGAGACTTCAATAAATTCGTTACTGAGTATTCTTCGCAATCTAGCACCTTTGCAATTATCATATAATGCGCTGACGTAACAATTAGTTGCGAAGTGCTTGTCGTGATCGTGAGGGTATCAGTCATAGATCAAGCAATGTGCTGTTGTCCACTTGATCACGGAACAGTTAATAGGTTTAACTATAATGTAAAGCTCCCATCGCAAAACTTCAGTCAAGTGGACGGTTCAATTTGCTTTTGCGTGATATTTCGTTGAGAACGTTTTCTCTAATCGGTGGACGTTTGGATCTGCGAGAATGTGTAGACATATATCTTTCCTCAATGCATATGTGAACGGACGATTTGTGCAGTGAAGATGGTCAGAGAGTCTATGACAAAAGAGATTGTTGTGTNATGTCACGGTAGCAAAAAGAACGTTTTTTGTGATACAACCTTGTTTGAACAAATTAACCACNTACGAACCGCCGTACATGGTCACCCCCAGTTGTCTCTAAAGTGTAGGCTGCCAAATCGTATCAGTTTTGACGTTTTTGACCGGTGCTTCTGCAAAGTTGAAACAAGGGCATGTGAAACGCTACGCAGTTGCGCTAATCCAGGGGTGGGCAAACTAGTTCAATAGAAAGAGTCATTGGCAGAAAACGAAAAACACCTACGAGCCGCAAAATCAGTTTGTAGTGTCAAATATAGTTCGATAAAGAATGCAAGTTTCACATAAAATGACCTACACCAAATCGCGTAGATTTCTCGCCAACTAACCATACGAATTCTTGTAAACACATTGATAATTGAAACAAAGAGGCCGCTATCAATTTGTGACATTGCTATTCAGCTAGAAGAACCACACGAAACATGTTGGCGAGCCGCAGTTTTCCCACCATTGCGCCGAGCGTTTAGGGGGCCTCGCGTTCATTTAATCCGGCCCTGTGTGTATGAAAGACCAAAATGCACTTGAATGTGACGTCAGAATAAAGTAACACCAAACGGATCGGTGTACAGTGCAGACTGGCGGTGAACAAAGGCGTTCACGTGAGAAACCGGAAACAGCGACCAATTCCCGGTTTGCAGCCCATCGCGTCAACTGTTAGTCTGTCCGCAAACAAGTGTACTGCATTTAATCGCGAAAAGAATATTGCTTGAAATCACGCAGTAAGAGGGCACAAAACATTAATAAGAACTAATATATCCAGTACAGCCTCAGCACTTGATATCTCCTAATCTTGCCATTTCTTGATAAAACCGACCAAGCCTTTTTGGCGTCTCTTGATTTCACGGTAAAAAATTTTCACAAACGAATTCATTGTCTTTCGTGGGAATGGCAGACACTGGTCAGAGGTCGTCGTGCTATACGGGATACTTTGCATTAGATGTTTTGCACAAAGATCAGTCTCATCTCTGACATTTTACGGATGTTCTACAGTGGTTCACGTTCAAATACCTTTACTAAATTCATTCCTGATCTGGTTGCCGTCGTTTATCTAGTGGCCGTGGTAAAAATGTATTTGGTTATCAGGTTGTTTCACTTATCTCCGCATGCGTACGGAAAATAAAGCTGTCTAAACACGAAGCTATTCGAATTTCAGTTCCGCCTGTTTCAGCAAATGTGAATTTTTGCCGCAAACAAGTTCTCCAAATGCAAAGCCTAGCCAGAAACAGCGTTTCGATGAACGGCGTTCGCTTCGTATAACATGCAAAGGTCAAATCAAACGAGTGCACTCTGATATTGGCAACCACTGCGCGGATCCGAACAACCTTGTTTTTTGCAGTCTGCTGAGAGACAAGCATCTGTAAGTAACTGGGTAGAAAATCCCAACGTCTCCGCTATGTCATTAAAACACGACAAGAATGCGTGACAGCTTTCTTCCAGAACGTTGCAAACAATTTGCAGACATCAGAAGAACCGCAGTTGTGTATTGACTGAACAGAAAGACCCAGGCGCGGAATACAGAAGGCGTGAGAACTACATCGTTGAAACGAAACGCACGTGCAACGGATGCACACTCGAACTTTCACCTACCAGGTTTTTGGCTTTTTTCTCGATCATAACAAGTTGTTTAGCGGTGAAAGACAAAGCAGCAATACAGTATTCGAAAACGAACGGCGAAAACGAAAGTACACCACGTTATGTTTAAGTCACAAACGTATCGCCAGGGGGGCAAAAACTCGCCAACGACGCAGAGCAATTGTGCGCACAAAAATGTTTGCAGTCCAGGGGGGAGGCGGGGGTGGCAACAAACAACCGAGTTTGAGGTCGTGAATTGCCAGAGAAAATGGAACTGAATGGAAACGCTCGCACAAAAACCGATTAAATATCGATATTGTGAGGCTCACTGAGCACGACCATCGACTTCAGCATTGCACTGAAATGGGCTGGAAACGGACAATGCAGCAATTCAATTTACAGGAGAAACGAACACAAACAGATCGAAATAATCCAACAAGACCTGACATTCTGTTGCTTTACATCGACACTCGTCAGCGACAGCTGTACGTGAAAACGTCACTGCATGGACACAGCGCGAAGAAGTAGCACAGCAGTATGNTCTTTTGGTATATTTTGAAGAATTTAGCGATAGGTTGTTGTTGCCTTCGATTGGCACCGAGGCACAATTGGCCAAGCACCATTCGATGCCCGTCCGGACTGCACGTACCGTAACCAGAGGGGGGGGGAATTTTTCGCCCCCCTCTGGAAAAATGTGTTGGACATAATTTAAAAATATTGGACACAGTTCAAAAAATTTGGGCCCCTCTCGGAAAACTCTTCGCCCCTCCTGGTGTCCCAAGCTGGTTACGGACCTGACCGCAACCGGCCACAGCATGTCAGCAACGTCGGAGAAAGAGCCTGCCCACACACGAGTGGGACGCAAGGAAAGCGTTGCACGATACAACCGCTTGGTGGCGCAAGCGTGTAGCACCTTTCAAGTCTTCCCGCCTTTGACGACACTTATACCGCGCAACCGTGCATCAGAAGAAATTATTTGACGGCGTCAGCACCACGCATTTATGTTTAATGGAAGTAAAAAAAGGATTAAAAACGTTGTGGTGTTGAAATTTTCAGAACCGCAAGCCACAAACGCAGCATGGGTTGCAACGAGGGGCGGTACAACGTTTGAAACACACGAAATAGAAAGCATTGCCGACCTTGGAACTAAATAAAGCAGGAAGTGCTTCAGAACTCGACGCGCGGTTTGGCCAATCGAGCACTATCGGACGTACCATGACTTTTTTCAACCATGGGCGTCGGAAGGATTTTTTTCCAGGGGGAGGACCAACAGTGGATTTTTCCAGGGGGGCACCAAAAGTGGTGGAATTTCATTTTATCCACTCGAAACAACGAAAACAACCTTTTTTTGCTAAAAATCTCAAAGGAAAATGCAAAATTTCAAATCTAAATGCAGTGGGAACAGGGCCTCCCACTGCCCCCTTCCAACGCCCATGACGGGAACCTCTTTATGAACTTAAATATGCGCGTGATGCACACGAACACGTTAGCAGCGCAAGGAGCATAGGGACAGATGAGCCAACAGGCAGCGAAAGTACCCAAATCGTACTCGTCGTTCTCAACCCAAAGAGACAAGCCCTGGACAACATGACGACGCATGGCACGTGATTTTCACGCTCTACTGCACATATCTCAGCCGAAGACCNGAACGGACGGGAAAAGGGAGTTTCTGATCGCAGCTAATGACGTCGGCAATTCGGTGAGATGCGAGGTTAGGAAATCATACCTGTCATCGAGAAGAAAGCGGCGGTACTTCAATGATGTCACAACAATCGGGCCTTGCGTACCAATTTGATTGAATTCAATGACAAGCGACGCCGCAGAGCGGAGACGAGCGTTACAGCGCATACGGGCCGGTGACAGCAAAAGTGACAACGGGAAATGGCTGGCGAAGTGAAGTGAGCTTTTGTGGAAAAGACGCAGCAGCAACAGGTCGTCCAAAAATAAAAGCAAACGCCTGGAATAAGAAATCGTTTTGCTGCCTTTCAACGTAACGACTGGCTGCGCACTTGTACATCAGTCGCAACTCGAACAACGAGGCGAATGCGCGCGCGAGAAAGCGATGAACGAATCGATTCAGATTCACCAAAAAAGTCGGGCGGAACGTCTGGCGTGGTTTTGCTCCAAATCTTTTCATCTCGGTATTTTTCCTTAAAAAGTTCCCAAATCGAAGCCTAACTCAGGCCAAGATGACCAGCGCCGGCGAAAAAATGCATTACGGCGAGCCTACAACGAGACGTGGCTGGACGGTTTGTCATCAATCTTTCAGCTTCGCCAGGCTAGCGACTTTTAAAAACTCGGTGCGACCTTCACAATCGCCTGAATTCAAACGAAAAAGTTTCTGCTCTGAGCGTGAGGGCGAGATAAGAAGCGCCGCCGACAGCGTACAGTAGGTAGGCACTACCAGGCACGAGAGCTTACACGCGAATCAGTTTCTACCGCGTCGCAAATGGATTCGGTTCGGCGAGAACAGCAACCAAAATCGATTCGGTTCGACGACCAAAACCAATCACAACACGCGCCTCCGCATCCACAGCGAGGGTTCGGTCGCAAGCCCGTTTTTGCAAAGGCCACGACGCCAACAAACTGCGCGCAATCAATCGGAAAGTCCGCTCAGCCACTGGAGTGACGATTTTCGGAACAATTTGTCGGTTGCTTGGCAACCTGCCGCTGCTCAGCAAGCAGAAAGCGCGCAGCAGCTAATTCCGTTCTTCGCATTTCAGCCGGGCTGTATGTGTGGGAAGCGCGGTGCTGGCCAGAAGCTCGCGAATCTAAACGCGCTGAATGCAGGCAACCGAGTAATCACAACTGCATCGCTCATTCGGAGCTTTCCGAATGCAGGGGGGAGCGCGGGCGTTTACATGCAAGCGGAAATGCGGGATCGCAGCGCAACAACTAGAACATTTAGCCGTTTGTCAGAAAATCTGTGGCAAGGAAGCGCGAGGACGTCCTAGAAAAATATTTGTACTTGGGCCAGCTCAAGGACAAGATGAATTTAAACAGTCCACCTATCCTGCAACTTCGCTGTGACAGAAAAAGTTGGAAGACTGCCTGCACATTGGCGCTTATATGCCTGGTTCAGGTAATGGACCCTAATGATGATGGTGAGCTTGCCCGTGCTTGATCTAGACCAGAGGTTCCCAACCTTTCTCTCACCATGTACCCCTTCAGCATTCCGACATATAAGCATTTACCCCTTCAGCCTTTCTACAGATGAACGTGTACCCCTAAAATTTCCTATGACAAAACATTTTATCATGATTATTCATAGATATATTCAACAATAAGCATATAATGATTTTTGAAAAGAATATTCA
>JGI24158J21664_10009589_pt1 | contig 12927 bp, 10 predicted proteins | sample Ectturendosymbi3_FD_21664 | JGI IMG/M metagenome (IMG submission 21664) | reverse complement strand
GCGTTGTGCGTATGGACGCCATTGAATAGTGCTTGTTGTGAAGCAAAGATAGCCAGGGTGGTATTTTTTGTTTAATTGGACTGTTTGCATATTTGGACCCCCGTGGAGTTCATTTTGGCTGGTTCAAAATCAATTGGTTTCTTCCCAAAAGCTACACAAAATATTGAGTTCAAAATCAACATAATTTCTACAAACTGCATCATATTCGCAATTATGACATTTTTTTGCAAAAATTTGCAGGAGCTAGTTTCTTTTATTGTGTCATTATTACCATTATTATGAAGAAATATCATTATTATGAAGAATTACAAAATAAACAAACCCAGTACCTCAATAATAATTTAGTGCCAGCCGTTCACTTCATGAAGGCAATAAACTGGTGTGACGAAAACGACTTTTATTACGTGAAATCAATTTCTTATTTAAAAAAAATTGCTGATCGATTCCTTACTTACACCCAGTAGCGTAACTGACGGGGGGCAAGGGGTAAGCCGTCCCCCCTGGCAAGCTAAATGTAAAACTGGGCCCCCTTCAGTTGACATTTTCATATTTAGTATTCTTTAATTTGTTGTTTTTTGTTTTTCGGAGGTGTTTTCGTTTTTTTTTATCTACTATGGACATTGACGACATCCATAGATTCACTATCATTTCTTAACCTTTTTTCTGAGTTTTGGATAGTGGGCCCCCTTCAACAAAGTTTTGCCCACCTGGCTCAAACCTGTAGTTACGCCACTGCTTACACCCATTGTGGGGAGTACTATCTTGAATAAAGATATGTGCAAGTTTGAATAATCGCAAAGCATGAAAGCCTAGTCAGCTGATTTTCGAAAGCTTACAGAATAACAGAAAACCTAAAGAGTTTTAAATTGTGACGAAAACTTTTAAGAAAAATTAGGCAGTTAACAGTTGAGTTGACATTGAGCAAACACAGTTGTGATGTTAGAGAAAACAGAGAATTAGGTTCAACGTTGAGTGAGGCTCAACACATTCATGTTGAATCGAAGTGTTGCTACAAGGTGATAAACAACAATTTGTTACTTCACAATCATGCTTACGTTTCGCAAGCAGAAAACGTGTGCTTTTGGATCGCCAATGTGTGCGTTTGTCCTTCCCTTAAAAAATCCATAAACTAAGAATTTTGCTACTGTCGTACAATAAAATTCTTACAATACTTCAGTCGCCTTTAAAACATTGAATAAATCTTCAAATTTAAAACTTACCAATTACACGGCTAATCACACCAATTAAAAAAACGTCGCAGATGTTTGATATCAACCTGATTTAGGCTGTGAAAGTGATATTTTGTTTGTTTGCGAAGATCTGTTACTGCTAGCGATATGGAAAACTGCTCAACCGTCAAACATTTACCATTGTCGTTGATAACAACTCATAATGATCATTTGTCACTGACAGAGAGAAACTATAGCATGTTTTAAAATTTGAATGTATGTTCTTGTTCGGAAGCAAATATGTTTGCCTGAAGTGGCCCAGGAGTTTTATAGAAATGCCCAATCGCGGCATATACACGGAATAAGATTAGAACAATTGCTTGATAACCATAGCCAGGTTTTATGGTTTGGGGGGGGGAAACACATTTTTAGGTGGGAAATATTNTTCTTTTTGTTATATGTTCAAAAAACAAATTTTTCTGGGCACAATAAAAATTTTGGGAGCACTGCCCCGAATTCTCCCCCGTGGCTACGGGCCTGATCAGAACTATGCAGAAAGACACACACATTTGCTAATCCCAAGCTAATAGATAACAAAAGCTTGGTCAGGGTCCAAAATTCTAAGAACTATATGCAAACGTTTGAAGAAAAATGTTTCTGAAATATGTATACAATACAGAGATTTTCACGTTTTGCATCTTCTCTTGGGAAATTTTCTAGAAACTTTCTTGGCTTTAATGGTTTAGTATAACAAAAATGTCTGAGGGGGAAGGCCAAGGCCAACGCTTGCATGCATAATGCATGAAAAAATAATTGTACTTTGTCTGGCAGGCGGCAGCTATGTGAGCGATTCCTCACCTACAATGTGTTTAAGTTCCAAAACTTCCAAAAGAGCAAAAAAGCTTCTTTGGAAGAAAACGTGCATGGGGCGGTCCGGGCATATTTTGCCAAGAGTTTTGAATTTTGATTCGCAGGATCTCATAAACATTTGTTCAGCGTTGTGCGTCTTCATCTGCATCGTTTATCCGCCGGCTTTAAATGTGTGAGACTTCATAAAAGTTTTCATTATTACTATATGCAACATGTCTGTGTCGTCTTTGTTCTCTACTGTTCTGTAACAGAAGGTGTTTTCCCTCTCATAGTATCGCTTGCATAAGTGCGCTTATACGTTGTGTGAGACATTCACTGCCGTCATGTCTTTCGTGTCGCTTATGTAGACTGGTACTACTGTAACACCCAAGAGGGGGTGAGTGAAAGACATCGCAATGGTGGACGACGGGCACGTGTGTCCACAGAAGCAGGCTTCAAGAATTACATTGATCCAGGCCCGTAGCCATGGAGTGGCATTCAGGGGAAGCGCCCTCCAAAATTTTGCTGTGCCCAGAAAATGTTCTACCCTCCGAACTTTAAAACCTGATTACGGGTCTGCACTGATGCAGGGGACACAAAAGTGACGGATAGAAAGAAGCAGCACATGACATTACCCACGTGGAACAAACCTTCTGAATGAATAAAAAAGCGACCAAAGCATTTTCGTTCAACTTATGAGAAGGTTCGCCCAAATTTTAACTTTTCCACGCGCTACACCACACTTCCAGGCACCAAAATGCCACATTACGTTAGAAGAAACAATGCTTGCTTTGGGATACCAAAGAAAGTCTTGTTCCCTGCTGCACCAGGCAGTCGTAACGCCCAAGGGTGGATTCAGCCAGTGAGTTTGGGGGGTTCTGTAATATTTGGTAGTCAAGTCTCATTACAGGTTCACTACTGCAAGAACACTGCTGTGACAAAACAATGGACGACAAAATCACCTCAGATCACATATGTAAAATCACGGTGAATAAAGTTACTTTTCGGAGTTTCTGGATCCGCCTAAACAAAAAACTTTAAGGAATAAGTTTCGGTTCGCCGTAATACCTGAAATTAGCCTTAAAACTTTAGCCTTAACAATTTAATGAATCTAAAGGTTTTGCTTTGACGCAGAACCGTCGCCAGAAAGTTTTCCATAGGGGAGCTTAGATCATTGTTTGGGGGGGGCTAAACCCACCCAAGCCCTCCCGTGGCGACGGGACTGATCACAATGAAGGCTTGATTTTTGAAACTTATATCATGAAGAGCTTATTGCATGATCACAAAATTACATAATCATAAAAGTATATATTCATGGAATAGCGCAACTTTAAACTCACAGTCATATGAAACAATAAATCTCTCTCTCTCTCTCTCTCTCTCTCAGAGACAGCAGCTCACTTCTCGCACAACGATGAAGGTAGTAAATCTCACAATAGTAACAGCCTGGGCTGCCAAGTTTTCATGAGTGAAAAAGGCCACGTCAACCATAAAAATGCCAGATATTATCAAAAACAGCCAAATGTGAGATAAATACACAACAACACCTTTGAATAGCCAAACGCGCTTTCAAAAGACAACATTTACGTATAAAGATCGTACAAAGCATGAAGCTCACTCAATCAATAAACTTCTCGAAAATTTTGGTCTTTGCTGAGGTGTAACCTGAAACAGCAAAACTAAAAATTATGGAATTGTAGTGCAGAGTTACCAACAAAAATTTGGTATTCAGTGTTCAGAAACAGCGTCGAGAAATCCGCCAAAATCATCTTTCTGTGCCAAACCACGCAAAAGTTAATTGGCCAAAAAGGCCAAAAAAATCCAAATCTCATTTGGCCTTTTTTCAAAAGTAAAAAAAGCCAGAGAAGTTGAAAAAAGGCCAAAAATTATCAATTTGGCCTTAAAAAAGCCAAACTGGCAACACTGGTAACAAGAAGCTTTCTTTTTAAGGGTTGGGTAAACTTTTAAACAAAGTTATACAACAACGCTTGTTAGCACGTGAAAACTTCGTTTCCTCTGAAAATTATTTGCATCTGTAAGCCACGAATCACAACTTCATGCGTGATGCACTGCAATCGAAAACATGTTTTCATATTAAATTTATTGCGAACTTCTTGAGAGTAGTTACGCATACATTTATCTTAGCCTGTGTCATCAGGGTGCCAGGGTCAAGTACATCAACGACAAGAAAAGGGCAGAATTTTTCATGCATGACCTTGCTGTGCAAAGCGCCTCTAAAATGCAGGCTACTGCAAAATTATTGCCAGTTTACGTCAAACCAACCAGGTGCATATAAATCCATGCTTCCGCTTGTCCTTGCCACTGCATTCTTTAGCATATTGACACAAGTACAATTCGGTACAATATGGCGGATAGCAGTATGCGCGACGCGATGCAGATGCAATCGCTCTCAAGGTATTTAAACTGTTCAAGGAACAAGGTATCACTCTCAGAGCCTCTGCTACTTCATCCGCCATGTTGCGGCTCGGCGGTGATGGCATACAGAAGCGATCATCATGGCCGAGGAACAACGCCCACGCGACAAGCGCAAGTAACAAAAACATTCATCGAGAAAAAGAACGAAATGCGATTTTCCCTGCGCAGCGATGCTGCGCTCACATGACGTCACGCCAACAAGTTGGCGTTCCCGAGCTGAGTTCGAGCCGGGCCAAACACGTTGAAGTGGAATCGCGGGCAGGTGGTAGACCATTTTTAATCTCTGCTGTGATTCGGCGAGCATTTAAATGCCCAGTTAGTGATGTTAAGGTTCAGGTCGACTGCAGGCAGTGTGGTTGCGGTTTCTTTGCCTGATACGCAAATCTGTGTTGCTGATCAGAATGAGTTCAAACGTGCAGGCAGATGTGCACCATCATAAAATAGCTAAGGCGTAGCAGTGTGCAGTTGCGGCATATACTTTCAATTGTTTGGACAGCTAGAGTTTTGTTGGTTTCTTGTGCAGGCTGTTTCTGTGCAATCTTTAGCCACAATTTTTGTTCATATTGAAGGTCAGCAGTTTACTAGGTTCCAATAAGCGCCTGGAAGTTGGCAGTCATTCAGCCGTCCGGCCTTTTTCGAACGACGCGTACGTGTAGGGGCGTGCTACACGATAGCGTTCAGTCATTCGCTCAAGTTGCGAAGAGCGGGGTTCGTATATGCACGGCGCTGAGGCATGTCTGGATTTGTGATGCATTGATATACTGTAGTACTGGAACTAACATATGCAGATGTCATTTCTACTCCAGGTTGATTTGTCAGGTGGGGTAGTGTTAGTGCTGTTTAGGAAATGACAAGGAGAGGTTGCTACAGGAAAACGAATAAAAATGTGTACATCATCTTGTTGGCGAACTTGTACAGTTTTGATTTTGCCGCCTCCATTGTTGGATTACGATGCCTTTTGTCGCCGTCATATTGTAAAAGCTAGAAGAGTGATAAAGATGTACAGGTAAGTTCAGATTATTTTGTAGAAAAACTGTATGAATTTTATTAATTTTGGGGATATTCTTTTAGATCGTTTAGAAGTTAAAAATTATGACCGGTTACCATTCGTCATATGTACACTACGTTAAAGAGAAAAGCATTTCGCTGTAGGCAGTGACGTAGGTAAACGAACGCTGGTAATTGGCTGGCTAGGTGTATTCATCCGCGAAATATTTGTTTCTTCACTGCTGTTTGTTACAAGTCATCGCCGGAAGTTACAGTTGAAAAAAATATAAAAATTGACATGTTTAATCATTCTTTGTAGGCAACAGCAGTGAGTTGACATTTACATTCGAATTGCTGAAACAGTTTTCCCGTGATCAAGGCTCAACATTCATTGTATGATATTCGTATATGCTCCAGTAATCACGAATTCACAAAGTTTTCTTACGAAAGAGACAAAGTGGAAATTAATTTTTCATATAAAACAACGTGCACTGCAAACTTCAAACACGTCTTTGTTTATCGTAGCCCCACAAATTGTTCAGTTAAAACTACCGTCGAACCGACTTTTCTAGAAACACAAATGCGTAGAAAAAGACGAAACTGATCGTCAGTGAAATCGTGTGGAGTTGCCGTTGGTTAAAAGTTTCCTTTTGTTCCGTGACAGAAACTTTTGCTGAACATTTGTATTACGCAGTGGTCAATCCACTGGTCACCATATGAGTTTGAAGCACGTCGTATTTATCCTCCCGCATGCGGCGCACGAGGGCCTATTATTAGCGAAACGATGTTTGGAACACATCGCGCTATTCAGCGCCTCTGTGTACTGCACTACAGTGCGAAACTGTTGCAGTCAATCTCAATGGAATAAAAATTGATTTGCCTAGAGATAGAATTTTCATAACACTCATATTTTTTCAGGATTATGCAGTTGGAAATTTGTTAGATACAGATCAAGCTTGATGGTTTTGCTGTAGCTCAGACGTAAGCCAAGAATATTCACTCATCAGCGGTGAACCACTACCAGCTGCTGCAAGCCTGCAGTGGATATTCTAATAAAAAAATAATTTTTTTGTTCAACTATTGTAAAATTAAAAAAACAAATGTCTACATTTCAAAATCTATGTTTTATAAGGAAACCTGTGGGTTCATGTTCCAGCATTTGTCAGTGTCACCTGTTTACAACTGAACTACAGTACTGTAGTGGGTGTTTGGCATTTGGTTTATGTAGTACTAGTATTCCAGGGCATGAAATAGGATGGCAAACAAAAATGGTAGTGTCTGAATGGCTGCATCTGGTTTTGTGCCACATATTATAAGACTGAATTTGAGTTGTAAGTACCATGGTAAACATGGTCGAATGTGAAGTGACTAGACTAGTCACTATTTACTGCTGTGGGAGGGGTTGTTGCTGTTTCAGCTGCTGAGATATCACCTTGGTTATGTTGATTGGTTTTGTTAGTACAGAAGACACTTTATTTTGAAGTTCTGACGTAAGATGATATGTTTTCACAATCTTTGGAGTTCTTTTGATGTACTTTATCAAAGACTTTTGAAAATCAGACACAGATTGAGATTTAGACTTATGGTTAAAGTTTTGGATTAGGGTTAGGCTTCAGGTTTAGGGTTAGCAATAGCATTTAGGGTTAGGGATAGTGTTGAAGGTTGGGGTGATAGGGTTTGCAGTTAGGGTTTAGAGCTTAGGAAAGGATTATAAAAAATAATCACCACTTTAATCCTTTACTTTGATCAGAAACAACTGACATGCAAGAATTGGTCAGAAATTTTTTTGAGGTCAGCAGTGTTGCTTGGTACATTTTTTTAGTCCTTAGTGAAAACAGGATACGGTTGTTTGGAAACCATAAAAGCGGAAATTATAGACTACTTTTGCTTGGAAGTTAATTCCTATTTTGTCCTGTAAGTTTTCTTTCTACAATACTAGCCTTATGAGTTTCAAGCAAAGTAAGACATACCTGTCACAATGCTGTGGTTTTATCATATAGGCCATGTGATAGTCAGGATAACTAAAATGAGGAGTGAAACAATACTGAACTGCACAGGGGGTCTTAAAAAAAGCGGTAACAGTTGGAAGCTGTTTTTATTTATCACAGACATTTTGGTCACTGAAACATTTCGGACATTTGTCTCATAGTTGTATTAAAACTCGATGTAACAGTGTTCATAGCCTATATTTTCAGACTGACTGAAATGACTTTTTTCGGTCATTTCTAAAGGAAGTGGCAACAAAGCCACCCATGGATCTTATTTACAGTTATTCCACCGTGCCGCCTCGCATAATGATGTGATTAGAATAGGTGGTCACTTTGGCACTCAAGTATGAAGTATCGAGTCCTGGTAGCATAGTGGATGTGTCTTACGTTTGCCATGCTGATGGCTTTAGGTTAGCCTCTCACCTTGGCACCTTATGTTTTTGTAGCATTGACTGCTTGTGCAATTCAATTCGTGCAATTCAAAACCGATTTTTCTTTACTTTCTAAACTTGTGCTTTAGGGATTAGGCATAGGGATAAGCATTAGGTTAGGGTTGGGATTAAGGTTAGGTTTTAGGTTTACCTTTTGCGTTTACTGCTGTACTATGTTTCTACCAAGCCTCCTGCATTCTTGTGCGTTGCTGTCATGTTACAGGAGGTGGTTGAATAAGGTTTCAAATTTAAAAATCCACAGCTGTTCTGTAGCCACTGACTTTCAAAAACGTTTACTCTATGGCTGTCGAACGACTTTAAAAACCCAAGTTGGAAGGCAATAGCTATTCATTGAATAAAGGCAAGTGGCTGGTAGCAACATTGGTTAATACGCTGAGGATGGCTGAAATCAGATCGAACTTGCACACAGGCTAACATGCAGCCATGTTTCCCCATAACCACAATCACAGATAAGTACTCGTGGAAACGCTGTCGTTCCCTGGGGTCACGTGACATAACAACTTTCTTTGCAAGGCAACTCATAAAATTGGCAGTGGACTTTCCATACACACCAGTGGTTTCGATTGCAACTGAGCAGTAATTATAAAGGAGGTCAGTGTATTTTTGGCATTTGGCAACCTCGGCATCTGTTGGTGCAATGTATGCTCAAGTGGCACTGACAGTGATTTAGAGCAAAGGTGTCCACCTCGTGTCCCATGTGAGGCTCAGTTATCTGATAGGGTTACATGAAGGCTAATCATTTTAAGAAACTGATACATTGTTTTAGATCGGGGCTTGTCATGCTCAGCCATTTATCAATAAAATTATCGTAACAGTAAAGTACTTTTCAAAAGCAAGGTTATCTTAGTTCAATAAAATTTTTGAAGAAATCTTATAGTGCAGTGATATATCCTTATCTTGGAAATTCTAACCTTTTATCTGGATACCAATTTGGTTTTAGGCCAAACTCATCAACTGGTTTGGCTGTGGAAATTGCATATATGAGGTCAGACCACCAGACTCCAGTATGTGGATGTAAATGCCAACATTCTTCTAAATATGCTGTTGCTCAATAAATCTGTTAAATAAAAACACACTAGTTGTCTGACCCTATATTCAGTTTTGCTGTACAAGTATGATAATAGTTTGTTATTTGTTCCTTATGATAGATGTGTCAAAGGCCTTTTAAACTGAAAATCATCATATTGCTAGGGAAACCAGATCTAATTTGGAGAAAAAATAGAGAAACCAGACTGCATTTGCAATTTAAACAGAAGCTCACTTCAATTGTTTACATCTTGTTTAACCAAACATCAGCTGTAGTGTAGATGATATTTCCAATTCAGGACAAAATTTTAAAACCTGGGTTTCGGGTAACTGAGAAAAGAAATCTGGGAAAACCCATTTTTTAGGGTTTTAAAATGAATGCAATTTTAAGCAATAAAAACTTGATCATTTGTTAAATTACTATTGTTGGTCCCTGCTCAATTCATTAGCGAATTATTAACACCTTCCTAGTGTTTCTAACCCGGGTTTTCCCAAACCCGAAACCCGGGTTTTATGGCAATTTTTTACTACCCGAAACCTCATTTTTTTTAACTACCAAACCCGGGTATTTTGAAAAACCTGGAACAGCTGTTGCATTCAAATATTAGTAATTCTGATAACACTGAAGTTGCCGATTGGTGTGTATAACAGCCAAATTAGCATGCTCGAACTTTCAAGTATAGGCCTATCATGAGGCACAAGTGCAGGTTTTGCTCACTGACCATTGTATGTTTATTGTTGGTCCGTTTATATTTTTGTTCAATTGACCTGTTCAGATGGATCGTGACGTCATTTTGCACATACCAGGTGTCTACACAAACTTTAGTCTTTTCGCTAACTTAATCAAATAACTGCCATGTGAGGCAGTTCTTCAAAGGTATGCTGTAGTTACTAGTTAGTTGAATTATAAGCTGTTATGTGTTAGTTCACATACAAGCTGTGATTGTTTGCAAAATTGATTCGTTCCTTTAAAGTGTGCAATAACCTTCTAGTAAATATTTGGCTTTCCTTTAGAAGCAACTTTAAGTAGATTTTTAATCATACACATTCAGTTCAAAGACGTTAGTAATCAGAGAAAATCAGAAGCTTACAACCCTTTCTTATGCAACAAGGCTCAACTAACACCAAAGTGCAATTTGTGCTCCATTATACAAGTTATACAAAAGGAGGTGGTTCAGTGGCGTACGCAGAAAATTTTCATGGGGGAGTTTCAATCAGTGGCATTTGGTGGTAATTTGTATTTGGTGTGCGCTGTTCGTGATGACTAACTATGATGTCATATTCATGTTTCCAAACAAACTTTTTCACCAAATTTGTTTACACAATATGCATATTCTTCTGCATGCACTTCCCTTAATTTATGTGTCATAATTGTACTGAATATATATATCAGCCCTCCAGGTTACGATATCAGAGTAATACAAACTCAACGCCATGACACAGCAGTTCATGATTGCGAAAATATCAGGCTGCGTGCTAATACAGGGAAGAAAAACATTCATCACTGCTTCAGGGCAATTTACAACTACAAAATCAAGCTGTGCTAATGCCTTGTCGCATACGAGCAGTGGAACACAAAGTGTGCGACTGGACTGTCTAACGCATACCCCAGTTTGCAAGACCAAATCTTGCCAAACTACACAAGAATTGAGAATGCGCATAAAGTACGCAAGAAAACAATCGAGTTTTTGTTATGTATAGAAGTCCAGCAGATTTTTAGTTTTCCTTTTACCCTGCTGAGGCGTTATCAAGTGCCTGAATGCTTCTATGTTAAAAACTGCTGTTTTTGAGCTTGTGCAACAGTTATATCATGCTACAGAAACTGGTAATGTAGCCAATGCGGTCAGTACTTGCGCTGCTCAGCCATAGCAGACAAAATGAAAACAATTGTTTCGGATAAAGTGAACTATCGCGGAACATAATCCTGAACATGCGTAGCGGACGAAAGGTCTGCAAAAAGTGGTGAGATGATTTCTGGATGCAGCCGATTACCCAGATTCTTACCAAAACCTATTTACGGTATTACTTTTTGGCCCATTTACAATGTTCCTTGAAATTTGCACGCAAGTTCATTCCTTGGTATTTGCATTAAGTAGAAAAATTAACAAGCAAAAAGTTTGTGAAACCAATCAATCTCTTTTGCGCAGGTAATGAAGCTTTGCAAAATAGCAAGCTCAAGGGGGGATTTAACCCCAACCCCCCTTGCGTATGACCTTGAGGTGGTTCAAGCACCTAAAGGTTGATCAATCATGTGAAATCAAAGCACACAATCCATGTAATCCATGAGAATGATACCACAAAACTATTCCGACACAGGAAGAGATCTTATCACAAATTATGAAAAAGGAAATGAATCTTTTTGAAGCTACAAAGAAGAGGTCAAATAACCTTGAAAAACTGTTTCATGCCTTAATTACAATCAAGCCTAAATCAGCTCAAATAAGTGGAACCAGACAGGGCTTTTTCAGCCACGGGACTATTTGTCACAACTCAAACAGACTGAATGATAAAAGTGTGCTTTGATTGTCATACGTCAGGATTATAAATATCATTGAAAGACTGCTTGAATTAATCAATAATTCCCTAATAAATGGCAGAGGGACAACCAGTAGTAATTTCACAATGATATTGACTTGTATCGGTCAAGATCGCGATCATTTCAAAACTCGAAAAAAACGGGTTTTCCAGGGTTTCTTTTCTCAGCTACCCGAAACCCGGGTTTTAAAATTTTGCCTTGAATTGGAAACACTAGTTCTGATAGACTAAGGTTAGAATACAGCAGTTTGCACATGCTTTTGCGCAGAAATATCACTGCTGACGATTGCACTAGAGAGCTGTTCAAACCCTCGAATGATTCAGCAAGTCTTTGCACCTGCAAGGAACTAAAAATTTTTGGTTTTGGGTTTTTTGAGGGACATCATAAATTTGAGTTGCTTTAGGGCTTTTTGGCCTACTTCATCTTGCCCTAGGCCCAAACTGCTAGATGTTAGTATTTCATTAAAGTTTTTATTGGAAACTAAATGGAAACACTAAGTGTAGACCATTGTGAACCTTGGTGAAAAATCTTAATTGTATTAATAGTTTACGGCATTCTTCAAATTTCAACTCATGGGCTACTGCTCTTCATAATGTACATCAGTCCCTGTCCTTTTGTTTAACTAAAAAATGGTGTTTTGTTCACCAAATAACTACCTATCCTGTCTATCTTTTGTGCAAACTATGGTTAATCTTGAACTACCAAAAGCAATTCAATAAAATATTCTAAATTTTTATCTTATGATGAGAAAGTACAAGGTAATTTGGCAAAAGGTTTCACCATTAAATTAAGCAGCCATTACACAATTGCATTAACTCTTTGGCATCTGGCTGCTTTCGGGGATTTCGGAAAAAAAGCACCTAAACGCACGTGGCTTTGTGCAGGAATTTCTCTGGTCCAGTATGCTCTACAGACCCCGTAAAACTCTCAAAAGACGCGGCAAATCTTCTAGTCTGCACTCGAACAAATTTTTTTTGCTTGGGGGTGCAGATTTTTTGTGAGTGACGGCATAAGTGGAGGATTTTTAGGCCACATTGGCCCGCTTTGCCTGGCCCTGGTGCCAATCGTTAGGTGGTAGTATTTCGCTGAAGATTTCACTGGCAACTAGGCTGCAATCCATGAGTCTTTTAATACTTTGGATGACCTGCTGATGTTTCGGGTTCAAAAGTTATCATGTAAGTTAGTACAAATATTTGACTAATTAGGTAATTATATAATTAATTAATATGTTTATTTTAGATCATAACTTTTGAACCAGAAATGCTAGAAAGTTGATCAAAGGCTCAAAAGACTCAGACTCGAGCCTAGTTTCCAATGAAAACTTCAGCGAAACACTTTGGCCTAGCGGTTGGGCCCTAGGTCAGGCAACATGAGCCAAAATGACCCTAAAACTACTTCACTTATGACGTCAGTCACAAAAAATCCGCACCCCCCAACCAACAAATTTTATTTCGAGTGCAATCTACTAAACTGGCCGATCCGTT
>JGI24158J21664_10009587_pt1 | contig 12928 bp, 11 predicted proteins | sample Ectturendosymbi3_FD_21664 | JGI IMG/M metagenome (IMG submission 21664) | reverse complement strand
CTATGGATTCCTGTTTGGACTAAGGCAATGGTTTATCAGGTTTCCTCCAAGTAAATAGGAGTTCGCTTTGAGAAAGTAAAACATGAGTGTCCCAGGGGGCATCACAACTTGGAGGATAATTATGTTAGGTATGGTTAAAAAAAAGTTGGAGAACACTGCACGGGGCACTTGAAAAGCTACATGAAAACCTATTCGGTTGGTACTTATTAACTAATAGTCAAGACGAGTTTGATCAAGCCATATGCTGCTCTAATCATGTTATGCCAGATTATAGCTAATGACTGACTGTGAAAATTTAAGCTGTCCGACAAGGTTTGGTTTGATCAAAAGACATCTGAAAGAAAATGGGCATAAAAGAAGTTTGCATCATCCTCATTTGTTTTGGGAACTTTGAGAGATCGCAGGTAAAAACATAAAAATTGTCGAATTGTTTTCTAAGAATAATGCTTCTTCTTTAAAGTACAAATATAACCTGAAAAACTGTTTGTTTCTATATATGGCGATTTAAAAATCACTACCATGTTTTCAATTGAAAATAACGGAAAATAGCAATTTTGTAGAATATGTCAAAGTGATGCTTAGAATGCTAGCAATCCAATTTAACCTGATCTCAGTGAAATCGCCACTTCAAAAACAAACAAACACTGAACAATGACTTGCAAGCTGCTTGCCTTGTTTTCGCAACTTCGCATGTTGTATTATTCAACAATGTCTCAAAGTTTCTCCTGCAAGGAATTTCAAGGCCACTGAAAATACACCCTTTCGGAGGTATTTTCCTTAAAGTAGCAACAAGTTAGGCAAGTCACCTAAACTAAGCTTCCTTTCTCTCTGTGAACTTCATAAAAAATAATTTAGAATCGAGTTGCTCAAAAGTACCACCTGTGGCATAAATTTGGCACTTGAGATGACCATCATTTTTTTCCAACCCGTTTACAGCCATTAGATATAAAATTCGCACAATGAAAGGCGGATTTTGATTCACGTTCTTATGCAACTTGCTGGAAACTACAACAACAACCACTTCGCAATTCGAGTGAAAGGTATATGCAGCACTACAGATAAAATGGCACTGCGTCTATTGAATTCGCTAGAGTGTCTTGGCTCTTGTGCAATCCGATGCCAACTCAACGTAGTGAATATCAACGCAGTGACCGTTATGAATTGCGTTACAAACTTTCGGTACAGACTCTTTTCAATGCATCCCACTGGAAAATGAAATAGAGAATGTAATTTTATTGAAAAATAAATAATTCCCTGCAACAAAAATACAACAACAGTGAGTGTTGAATGCATTTTTCGATGTATTTACCAATATGCCGGGAAAAGCATTCATATAAATGTTTTGACTTGAAAAAATTTTGGTAACAAATTTTGTTGAAAAACGTTCGTGGCCACTTACAGGCCGATCAAACGACAATAGAAAGACTATTGGCACGATTATGCCCTTGTATGTAATATGTTTTTTAGTACAAAAAATTGACTTCATGTTTCTCGGATCTATTAAAAACATTGATACAAATTGAAAAGTGGTTCAAACAGAACCAGATTACAAACACTATCAGTTTGCTAGTGGACAAAGATAGTTAATAGGAAAACAACAATGAGCTCAACCTTTTCTCAAATCCCTACTGGTAAACAACTGTTCAAAATAAAAGGAAGTAACGAATGAAACTTTGCGTAACGGAGTCACTGCTCTGTTGAAATTATTTGCGCTACTAAAACGAAAACTTGATTTTCAGTAGCATTATAAGAATATTTCGATGCAACCGATGAAGATTTTCATAAAATATGCAAATCTCGTGAAAGCGAAAATTGTTTTTACGCAAATCATATTATGCTGCAATTGGTAAAAATTGTTACTGTTGTACGCTCTGTAAGAGTTACCTTGCAACAAAGCACACCTTGCATTCTCAATCTTTCGTGATGCAACTCACACAACCATGTACTTTTCAGGCATATGAAAACTGCGGTGACGGCACCTATTGCCCAGGTAAGACTCAATCAATTGCCGTATAAGACGGAAATTCGACCTGACATTATCAAGATTATGTAAATTCCAAAGCGTACATAGCTATCGTGTACTAATGTAGATGGCTAAATGAAAATGGAGGGCATACCAACAATATAGTCCGTAATCTGTCACTAGCAGAGTTGATCTGCAGTATAACTTTACTGCAACCATGCAACTTTGAAGTTATCTGCACTCGATGGACAGGTGAGCTCTGAGTGGAGCAGGTATCCAGTCCAAGCACTGTGGCACTGCGTGCCAGAGAGAGTGTCGCTCCATTGCGACGAAGATCAGCAGGTTGGATGCCTGCAAGAATTGAAGGGTTGTTCGCGGGTGTAGGACGCAGGCATCCAATCACAATTCGTAAGGCGTCGGTGATGGCGGGGTCAATAAGGCGGGAATGAGCACTTCGGCACCAGACAGGTGGGCAGTTTTCTGCGGTTGAATGCAACAGGGCCAGAGTGGCTGTGCGCAGAGTTGTTGCTCCAGCAACTAAACCAGACCCAGCAAGCCGTCTCAGGAGCGCGACTCGTGATGTCAGCTTCTTGCGAAGTGACTCCAGGTGTCGGCGGTACGTGAGCGACATGTCTAACGTTACACCGAGGTATTTGGGCTGTGAACAGAAGGGCAGGATTTCGTTGTTGGGGTTGATTTTCGGCTTACGTTTAGCTTCCTTGTTGTTAAGGAGGAAGATTGCCAACACCGTTTTTGTAGTGCTGATGTTTAGCTTCCAAGTCTGAAGGTATTCACCTATGGTTGCCATGTTTTGGTTAGCACCCCTTCCACTGCCTGCCAGTCTCCATCAGCATGCGTGGTTGCTAGATCGTCAGAATATGCATACTTTCTGGAGACGGTTCTTGGCAGATCAGAGATGTAGATGTTGAAAAGAAGGGGCGCCAAGACACATCTCTGTGGGAAGCGGTTCTTGAAGCGTCGTAACCTGCTCCTTTTACCGTTTCCGGTGGTGAGGATGAAGCTGTGATTGCCAACCATCTCCATAATCATGTGGACCATGTGTCCATCAGGCAGCAATTGCAGCAGCTTGCAGGTGAGGCAGCGGTGCTATACAGTGTCGAAGGCTGCTGTGAGTTTGATAGCCACAGCTTCGACATTCCTATTTACCGAAAGGCTATCATCGATGTCCTGTGTCAACAGGGTGACCTGGTCTACAACCGACCTCCCGTGTCAAAAGCCCGCCTGCTCCTCTGGGAGCAATTGGTCGATAACTGGTTCGACATGAGCGTAGAATGAGTCTCTCGAGGATTATAATAAGGGGAAACACAACACAGATATGAGACGATGGCTCAATGGGTCCCCCAGTGGCTTTTCTGGCTTAAAGTCGCAACTATCAATGTTCTTCTCCAGATAGTTGGAATTTTGAGTTTGCACATGCATTAAGTAAGGAAATCGAAAAATCATGATTTGAGAGTCGACCCGGCGTGGAGTATATACTCCAGGAAGATGGAATCCAATCCAGGAGACTTTCTCTCAGGTGTGTGAGAGCAGCGGCAATCTCCCCATAAACTGTGACCCTTAGGTGTTGGAATCTTCCATAGGTCGCACAGCTCCTTGTTGACGAGCCTAGTGGACTCGCGGCCCTGGTCCTGTGTGCCCCATTCTTCATGAGTTTCGAGGCCATGGAGTTTGCCGAGACGGGGCTCGCCCAGGAGGAGTGTCCAGACCTGCCAGTAAGTTTGTTGATGGTTCTGCACGCCTTGCGGCTGCAGTGCGAGAAGTCAGTGGATTTAACATCTTCCTCCCATCGCTCCTGCTTGTGTTCTAGCCGAGATAGTAGGGACGAAGCGGCTCTATGAAAGTCAGTCCCCACTGGGGCTCGGAAGAAAGAGTGATTGAGGATCTCGCACTCTTTGTCCCAGCATGGAACGTAGTTCTTCCGACGGCCACGTGGGATGCATTGTTTGGCGCGGGCAGTAGGCTCTCGCAAAAACCCTGGTACGCCCTCTCAAAATTTGGTGTGTCCGGAAATGACTATCTCTCAACGATTCACCTGTGAGAATGCAAAACTGCTTCTAACCAGCTTTGCGAAAGTTCTAACGCTTCACAGAATCACTGTGGGCAGGAACCTTAAGTCTTGGTGGCGTTTTGAGGGAGGGCCGATGTTGTGGTCGAGGGAATTTTCCAAGGACACGTCTGTACCGCAGTCGGCTGTCGTGGCCGAGACTCGCGAAGGCCAGGTCCGGGTGGGTGGCGACGTTTCATCAGTGAGAGAAGAAACTGGATGTTTCCTTTGAATCATACAACAGTCCAAGGTTGTTAGATGTTGACCAGGATTCTAGGCTCTCACCGTCAGGAGATGCTTTGTTGTAACCCTAGTTGACGTTTTGGCAATTGAAGTCACCAACGCACAGGCTGGGTGTGGGATCGTCGGTATGGCCGTTGGTGTGAATCGCGAGCGTGGAGGTTTGTAGACGTTAATGATCTTATATCCTGCGACGTCTACGCACAACCACTCAGTCTCTGAATAACCACTCAGTCTCTCAGTCTCTGATATCGACCAGTGACCATTCCAACCAATCGTGAACAAACATGGTGAGGCTGTGATTCCTACTCAGCACTGACCCAGCTGGTGAAAAATTGAGAATCACTAGCTTGTCTGGAATTGTGCAGTGGGGCTCCTGTAGGACGATGATGAAGGCGTTGTTCTTATAGGCTAGCTCCTCAGTGACGGTGATCTTGTTTGCACTGAGCCCCTCGGTGTTCAGCTGGAGTATGTTGGGACGTGGGTCTTCTTCGGAAGCATTTCTGCTGCCGCGCCTAAGAAGGACGTTTTATGACCCGTCCCACGCCGAACACATTGGGTGCGGGTAGCAGTGGTTGCTCTCGTAGAGGCAGGTTTGGTTGACATCTGTAGCAAATGTCGTACAGGGAGGACCACGTGAAGACACCTGTCCTACTCCCCTATTTTACTTGAATAAAGTACTACCCTGATATTGCAAAGGGTTCTGTGTAAATTCCACAACCGGTCTGTCCAACGGTATAATTGGGACATCTGCCACCATGAAATGCGCAAAATTAAACAGACCTGTAGCGCATCGGTCGCAGCGCGCGTATGCGAGAACAGCTTATTTTCGAGTTTTTACTTGGGTCAACTTGTGTTTCGATGTATTTGCGTTTTCGATCAACTTGTGTTTTCGATGTATACATTTCAGAGTTTGCGTGCTTTCTCTTGCTTCAGACCTTCAGCATTTCACTAGAAGCATCGCTTGCAGGTTTCAGAATTGAGAATGCGTATTCTTACGTGAAATCGATTTCCCATTTAAGAATTGCTAATTTATATTTCGCAGACTAATTACTTGAATAAATTAATATCGCGTTTATTGTAAATTTCCCACGTGATTTGCAATTTTTTTCAACTTTTTTTGGCATATTGCAAGATATTTTCAATGAAAGAGGTGTTCCTCGTGGCTCCAAAAAGGTTGAAAATCACTGATCTAATCTACAGCATGACATTGTGAGTCGCTACGTGAGTGCCGACACAACCTATAGTAAAAATCTATGCAACTAAAAACTACACAAAATTTCAAAAAACCCTGAGCTTGAGAGATTTATATTTTGTACTACTTTCACATAGAAAGCTAGGGTGGAAGATAAAATTCGGGAGGTATTTTTTCATAATGTCACGAGATTACCCTGAAGCGCAGCCAAGGGAGCAACCAGGCGATTGACCCCAGAAATTTTCAAAAACATATTTAGTTGTTAGGTGCAACATGTTGCAATCATTTTGCTCCCGAAAATGTCAATAGATTTTGGCCGTGATAAAACGTGTATGTTCACAGGGCCAACCATGGTAAGATGTTCTGGAATATTTTTCAGGTGATAGCTACTGTTGCCTTCAATACTCTTGCTGCGAAGAATACACTACTGCCTGGTATACTTTGTGGTGTAAGTATCTGTCAGTAAAGGAAACGTATTCCACTTAGCTTTTTTACTTTTTTGTTTGGATCCTGAACGTAAACAAGTGCTCCAGGAAACAATCATAAACGTTTTATAAACCATGTGTATTTGTCAATTGCCACATCTTTTACAATAAAAGTGGAAAACCAAATTCGTCTATAAACTGCTTGTAATTTTAAGTAAACACATTGAATTTGTTGTTTTACAGTAATTTAAGATAATTTTTTTGGGGAATTTGCTTTCCTTAAACAATGAAAGCCATTTGAGTTTCAAAAAAAGATCGCTGTGAAAATGTTTTTCAGATTTTTGGGTCGGAATAGCGATTTTTTTGATTATATTGTTCAGCTGCATTGCCATGTGTTTCTGTGAAACGGAAACAAGGCAAAGAACAATTCGTATCCGCAGGAGGCGTCGAATTCCGGCATCTGCAGAACCGTGCGCTAACGGCATTGAGGTAAAGTTGTTAAGTCAACATTTTTCAGGTCAGTTAAACTTCAACACACAAAACAACAGAAGTGTTGCACAGTCTGATGCTGAAATAACGGACAAAGCAAACAAAGTAAAATACAGTACATATCGCAAAGGTTTCGGTAAATACTGCTGCGATTATTTCAACACGTTGACCTACGGCATCCCGATGTTGCCACACGCCAGACTGCATGGGTGGCGACTACGACTGCCAGCACGTCAACTGGGTTATAGCACAACATCCCTTGACGGTGAGAGCCTGGCCTCCTCGGCAGCAGCCAACAACCTTGTGCTGCTGATAGGGGCGGATCCAGGGGGGATTGGTGCGATCGCTCCCCTAAAACCTACGAAAGTAATTTTATTCCCCAATGATTTTAGGCCAATGTGCCTTCCATTGTTTTGTCACAACAGTATTGTGAAAACTACTTCATCTGTCGTACAGTAGTGAACCTGTAATGAGGCTTGACTACCACACATTGCTGAAATCGCCCTCCCTAACCTCACTGGCAGGATTCGACCCTGGCTGCTGCACACACCCAAGGGAGTAGCCAGATTCTCTCACCGATGAAACGTAGGCACCAACCCGGATCTGATCTTCGCGAGTGTCGGCCATGACAACTGACTGCCTGACAGACGTGTTCTCGAAAATTCCCGCGGTCACAACACTGATCCTCTCTAATAACGCCACTGCGGCTTAAGATGCCTGCCTACTAGACTTCTGCGCACGGGTTGCGGGTGCCTGCATTTGCGAGGCGGGTGCTGGAACCCGCAGAGATATGCGTGCGGGTGCGTAGCGGGCAGGGGTTGAACTTACTGCGCGGCGGGCGAAAGAAAAATATTTTTGTGCGGATAACTGAATGTTGACTCACTGTATGTGTAATTGACATGAGCAGAAAAGAAGGTTTCACTTTCTTATTTATCGATTTTTTTAAAGACTTTTGTTGGTTTTGAAATGAACCACTGAACAAATTGCCATTAGCGACGTACCACAGGGATCCGTCTTGGCACGCCTTCTTTTCTATATCTACACATCGGGCTTTCCAATCACCGTCTCCAGAAGGTATGCACACGCCGACAATCTTGTAATCATGATGACTGACTGAGACTGGCAAACAGTAGGAGTGTTCAGCAAAAGCATGGCGACTATTACCAAATACCTCTTTTGAAATCTTTAAGGACCCGGATAAGGCATAACTGTTACAAGGGGATTTTCTTTTATGATTTTGTGCAGATACTGATGAAATGCCCCACGCGACCGGAGTTTCCTGCGCATTCTGTGTGTTCTTGTTTCTGAAAGATCAGCCTCTCTTCATGCTTTTGAACACTTTCGAAAGTCTTAAAGTTCATGTTTTAACAGCTAACTTGTTCCTTGTAAATCTAAATTGAGAACAAGACACCGAAAACATGACAAAAGACGGTTAATAATAATAATATGAATATATTCACATTTAAGTACAACAGGTTGAAAGTTCAATTCACACTGGCCGCCTCTAACGACACAAAATTCTTGCCCATAATTCTTCTTATACATTTGTCGCAGACTCGTGGTGCATATTACAAGCACAATAGAATAACAGAAGAGTACAAAAATGGTTAGCCATAGCGCATTATAGAATAGGTGTTAGCACACAATCGACACTGAGAGGAGAAAAACACTTTAAGAAAGCACTAACTATCACGTCATTCACTCATCATCATACAAACAAGGATCCGGCAGTGGGAAAGAATTGAAGGCATTCTAACAACAAATTACGAGGTAAACAGCTAACAAACAAAAAAAGTAAAAAATAAATCTCACAGAGGTGCACATTGGCGCACAGAGGCATGTACGTTGTTCTGATCAAGGTTTCAAACAAATTTTTTGCAGGGCATTCAACATGAGGCCGACAGCCAATTTTTTTTATTGAATTTAAAGCAGGATTTGGCGTTACTATTTTAACAGTTACAGTATATGCCTTACGTTTTGTATGTTTGGCTTATACACGTCGTCTACATGTTGGAGGCGATAAAGGAATCACAAGAAAACACTGAAATCCTGAGGCGTCATGAAGCCCACGGAAGGGTTTCGTTGCTACGCAAACGCAGCACTGATGAGACGTATACACAGAAACAACGCACCAGTAACTACTTCAGTTGGTCACCGTCATACAAGGAGCGTTAAATATTTCAGGAAAAATTGAGATTTGTAAAAAGCATCAGACATTTGAAGCGATCGGATAAAAAAGTTATATGAAGATAACACAGCGTTTAAAAAGCTATAGAGGTTGTTTCTCAACAAGTTATCAAATGCCTTGACACAATTGTTTAAGTTGGTCTTGACGAACACTTGCATTTCTGGGCATGTAATGGATTATTCGGCAGGCATTGTTGAATGCAGCGCGTAAGAGATTCACACTAGTCTGTGTGTATTTGCTCCACAATTGGCATGCAATAGGCACAAAATTTACAAATTAAAAACAGGATCTGTGTTATGAATCAATAGCTTAGCACCTTTCATCATAAATCCGTGAATCCAAATGCAGAACAGTTAAAATTTTTTGAAGTAACGCATAACGCCTTGTTGGCTAATTGAAACGAGTTGATTTTTTCATTCTTGAAAAAGGACCAAATTTGGTCATGAGTGAACGATTCGTTAAATATCGTGTCAATAGTAGGATAAATAAGTATAAAAATCTTGAATCAGCGTTAGAAAATATATGCACTGGCCAAACGAATTCTTTACATGAACACATCTTTGACTCCAACATTTTTTATTCCTGCACGAGTTGGTTGTAACAGTAATTCCACTTTATTTGTCAAAGATTCATAGTAAAGATTCCGCCAAGTGAGGATCTTAAATATGCCTTCATATTGACGCATCGGCACTGGTGTAATTTCAGTATTGTCAAGTAGTAGTAAAATATTGTGGCAAAACAGACTTTACCAACAGTTTGAGCCCATATTGAGTAGATCATGCAGTACATCTGGAAAGGCAAACATCTTGTTAAGGAAGAATGTTTAATCATTTCAAGGTGTATAAAATAAGTCTCTGTTTCGATTTTTTGCAGAATCGCAAGTATGAACTAGATGATGCACCACCGAATTACGAACTGGCTGCTGGAACAAACGAGTTAACAAGTGCAAACGTGGAAATAGGACTGCCTCCAGCTTATGCAGCACAGGTGCCTGATAGCAATACTCCAATCAGTGATATTTCTGCCTTTGGTATACAACTGGAAACTCCTGTCAATGTAGCATGTGACAATCAAGCAAGAGATCACGCAGGCATAGAAAATGATTCTTCTTCAGTGGATGGCCTGCAGTCTAGAAGCAATAAAATGTTTTCGTAGTAACATCGTAATGATTTACACTTCAAAGTTACGTCGCAAGAGCTCAGACAACGTGTTCAGATACTTGTTTTTGTTTTGGGCAACTCGCATTGATACATCGTGCAATGCTTTGAAGAAATGAAAATTATAACTGATGCAGATTTCACTTTTTCTGTGGGTTTATTTATGCAACTAAGTAAACGCACAAGCCTTTGCTTCAAATTGGATTTATTTTCTTGTGATCTACAGGATATGTCCAAATAGGTCATAATTTTGTGATCTTCGATTAAAATATTCGTTTAACCTTAAAAGCATGTATGCTAACACTCGAGTTTTACCTCANCGCTGTAATTTTTATAAGTTGGGAATANCAAAGATAACCACTCTAGAACTTCAAAGAAGTTGAAAAGTTTTTTCCGTTTGTGTTTCACCATCAATACTGTGAATAAACGTAACACAAGAATTTAGGGCACTCAAGAAAACTGCGTGATACCCATTCTCATACTTGCAGAAAACTGATGATACCCGCGGCGTAAGAAAACTGCGCGATACCTCCACTCTATATGCGGCCATATTGGATACATTCTATTAGATGTGAGCTAGCTTGTAGGAAAACAAACTTTGTGATAATAACAGTACACCAGGCACAACTGCACATTGACAAAACAATGGCTCAAGCATATGGTATTTTTTATTTGGGGGACGGCAATTGGTGGCAAGCCGAAGCTTGAAATGTGCTACTTGCCGTTTGAGATGAACGCACTTTCTTACCGAGTGCTGTATGTTGAAACACTCAGTGTTTGTGGACCGTTAACCCAGCCTTCCTTCTGCGCTTCAGCGCTATCTATGCATGTCTGCTTATGTTGAATGTTTCCGATTTAGATAAATCTGTCCGATTGAGCTACATCTGTTCAGATTTAACTAAACCTGTCTGATTTAACAGTTTTTTGGGCTAAATGTGTCCGATATATTTTTTACGAACGGCGCCCCATACCGACTAATTAATGTGTGGAGTGGCCGGGTTGGCGCTGGATTGAGTCTGTTCAAGCTGCGGTAGATCCAGAGCAGCAGTAAGAAGTAAGGTTTCATCAGGAAGAAGCAAAATCGTTTTCAACGCTCACTCGCTTGCACTTCTGGTCGTTTTGCACTTCACCATTTCCTTTGATTTTATGAAGGGCATGTGCTGGGTGTGTGTGTTTTTTACGAGCTATACTCTGGCAACGGCAGCACTGGTGTGCTGAATCGCACAAAAAAACGTTTCTTGGAGCTCGTGTATTGGTACGCTGAAGCGCAGAAAGGTAGCTTGCGAGCCCAGTGTACTTTGCTTGCGTCGTATGCCAGTGCTTTTCAACGTTACTTTGTTTTGCTTTTCTTATTCGAGTGATTAAAATGGTTGATTCATGCATTTTTGTGACTCAAATCACGCAATGACAGAAATACAACAAGACTTAAAAGAATAACATCAAAGATCAAAAATTAAATGGCATACTCATGAGCAAATAAAAACATCAAGAACTTCAGGTTTAGCAAGCTGCTGTGTTCAAACATATTTGAATCACAAAGGGTTGGCGAAAGACCGTATGGGTCAACTGCTCAGTAAGTCCTCTTACTAACATAAATAAATTTTTAATTGAAGACGTTTCACATGTCATCAAAGAAAAGTAACAAAATGCATCGAATCAACGTCAGATAAGATAAGTAAACAAAACAGCAGAGTGGAAAATGCATGCCAATGTACAGGGAGGTGCGTGAGTAACTGGGGAGGTAAAAGATATAAGGGAAATGATGGGCACTAAAACAACATTACAAAAAAGTCACTAACATATGAAAACAAAATCAACAGGAATATTGACAAGATAACAGGATGGTTTTGTATTGTTTTCCAAATGAATAAGCGTGTGAGATTTCAAATTTTCAGGAATTATTCATCAAATTTTGGGACCAATATACTTTAAAGAAAACTAAGACGAAAGTTTTCATTTTTGGTAAATGATGTTTTTTCACAATAGCAAGTTTTATTTGATATCTGTGGACTGATGAAATACAAGAAAAGATAATTTCTACGTTTATATAACGGAAATGCAGAAAATTGAAACAATGTTTCCTGTAAGCGTGGCGCACTTCGATATTGCCGAATTTAACCATTACATCACGAGCTCTGAATGCGCTCGGTTGCGCTCCAAGTATGAAACCTGAGATTGAAACAATGAGCAAAATAGGAAAAAGTGACGCCTGAGATCCTTTGTAGCACTTGTCACTGGCAGAAACAGGTGGGACAACCTGCTGGCTTGTGAAGCAATTGTTTTAAGAGCCATTCAATGTTTATACCACCAATCATTGCGAACAAAAGGTCTCGTTACATACGATCCATTCTTTCTTCCTTCACAATACTTGGTTGTCTTGATACCTGCTGTACAACAAAATAGAGCAAGGAGCATCCACAGAAAGGGATTTAGAGAAANTCATGTTGGAGATGCTGTTCCACTGTGTCGAGTTAGAAGATTTATAACAGAGAANTTGTGTAATAATTAGACCTAAACCGCTTGCTGTTGAAACAGAATATCTTAGATCATTGAAGAAGTACCATCAGGTAATACCAATTTGTATCTTAAAGCGATAACGATGACATATTGCAGTCTTTTCGGTAGCTCCTGTTATCATCATCAGTGCATTGCAAATTGTATCTTAAAGGTTTGCGAGATTATTTTTAGGTAACCCAGTTTTGTCAAAGTCGAATAGTCTAAAACAGTGTGTTCTAACTACAAGCCCGCGGGCCACATATGGCCCTGGAATGACTTCTTTCAATTACGGCAATTATTTTTCTTACTTTATAATGCCCTCAATTGGCATAAGTGAGCCTACTTTGAATAGCTAAAACTGCAGCAGAACACCTTCTTTTCAGGGTGTTTTGCTACTTCACCGAAATGGCAGAACTTAAGTACTCACCTCTACTGGCTCAAACAAGGCTGCTGTGGTTCCATTGAACGAAAAAATGACTTCCATCTGAAAACAGCACTTTTTTACCAGTCTTCTACAGACCAATTTGGACGTTTTTTATCAATTTAACCAGTTTGTCTTTTAACTGCTTTTTGAAGGCAGATGGTGAAATATCATATAAAGAAGGATTAATGAAGTCCCAGATTTTTGGGCCAAGGTGTTTTAGAGATCTTTTGCCTTTGACTGTCGAAGCCAGTTGCCAAATGTATCCACCTCGTGTGGCAGCACGGGT
>JGI24158J21664_10009585_pt1 | contig 12928 bp, 10 predicted proteins | sample Ectturendosymbi3_FD_21664 | JGI IMG/M metagenome (IMG submission 21664) | reverse complement strand
GTGGCCTCCCCGTTGCAGCATTCATTGGAATGCTTACTAAATCTGTCGCTTCGAGAGCAACTACTGCTACCCGTGCTGGATATGTTCAGCATGGGATGGGTAGGAATATGCTCTTATGGTGTGACAGCTGTTGCTGAAGTTGACCTAAGACCCAGCATACTCCAGCTGAACGCCGAGGGGCTCACTGCAAGCAAATCACCGTTATCGAGCAGCAAGCCTATAAGAACAAGGCATTCATCATCGTCCTACAGGAGACCCACTGCACAATTGCAGACAAGCTACAGGAGAGACCCACTGCACGACTGCAGACAAACTGATTCTCAACTTCTTACTAGCTGGGTCAGTCGTGAGAAAGAAACACGATTTTGCCAAGTTTGTCCACAAACGGTTGGAATGGTCACTGGTCGATAATTCTCCAGAGCAATCCGAGACTGTGTGACTGTGCACATACGTCGCAGGCTATAGATCATTAACCTCTACAAACCTCCACGCTTGCGATTCACACCAACGGCCATCCTGACGTTCCCACACCCCGGTCTGCAGTGATAGCGTGACTCGAGTCACGATTTTTGGTGTCTCGTACTCGACTCGAGTCTTGTTGAGAAAATTGGTGACTGGATTCGAGTCACGTTTTTCACAGAATGACTCGACTCAGGTCACAGTCAATGACTCGAGACTCGAGTCAGAGTCATTTTTACAAAATTTCTGAGTTTCTGGTGAACAAACCCAGTTCGTTTGCACACAAAGAAATGAGCATTTTTGCTTCAATGATGATCAACTTTGGCACAAATTTTCTGTCTCCCTGTCTAGTCGTGCTATGCTACATTTTAAGGATTAAGTGTCCCCAACTTGCACAGAGGTAGACTGCTTTCACTCAGGGGTCAGCAGGGCACAGTATATTAACATCTTATTGTGGTTTAATGTAGTATTTGCATATTGTGATCATGGCAGTGGGCCTCATACTGTGACTTTGAGTCTTTTCCAGATACCAAGTGAAGTCATGTCAAGTTTTTCAGATTCAAATCCAATCCAAATCTATATTGCAAAATATAATACAAACACGAAAACCAAATCTTGTTTAAATCCAAATTTCTGCCACTGTTATTAGCTTAAGCCCATGTGGCGAAGTGATTACGCCACATATAAGATAGAATTCGTAGCAGCAATAACAGAGTGAACCTGCTCAAATTGGCAATCGCATTTGCTATTATGCTGAGGATCCTCGGTTCGATTATTTCTTTGGTTGACTCAGGGCAACGGAGTATTGTGCCTGCAACAAATGGTTCCCAACGTGTCGGTGGCTGCAATCCAGTGTTAACCTGCAGTCCTACAGTAACCTGCAGTCGCAAAACTGAATCAAAAGTTACAGTAATCTGCAGTTCCAAAAGTAAATTGAAAGTTGCAAAGAAGTTCAAAAGAAAATCATCCATTCCAATCCAAATCTGTTTTAGCAAAAATGATATCATCCAAATTCATCAATATATTGAAATGTCACAAGATTTAAATCTAAGTACATGTTGATCTCTGGTCATTTTCATGTATTGGGAATGCGAAAATAACACTTTCAATGCAACACCAACTGAGTGGTTGCAACAACATACCCTCCTTTTCGCAATAAGCAGCACCTATCGCACATTCCTTTTGTGAAGGTTGCACCTGGCACCACCTTCATATCCTGGTCAAAGCACCACTTGGTTGTGATTGGATAGGCCAAGCAGAAAGTGCACAAAGCTTCACACTGTGGCAACAAACAACAACAGCGATCCCAGGTCGTGTTCATTTTATTTCTGCTTGTTCGCACCACACAGGGGTGTAGTGCAGAGGTGAGCATTGGACTGGACATGGATTGGACTGGATCCGGACTGAGTTAATGAAAAAGAAATGCGGCATCATTGTTGTGAAAACGCTACGTTTTTCAAATTTTTTGGACCTCATTTGGACTTGGACTTTACAGTTAAAAAATATTTTGGACTGTGGTTGGACATGGACTGAGTTTTGAAAAAATCTGGACTGGATCTGGATCGCAAAATATGACAGTCTGCCCATCTCTGGTGTAGTGGGGCAGGAACGCGTGGGATCGGCGTTCCCACACCTTTTTCGTGTTTTGCTTCAAAATGAGTTTGGAACTGTTTTAAAATGGCAAGACGTTTGGATGTGTTCCCACGCCTTTTTTGTCAGCACTACATCCCTGGCGCCACATTTACAGGTTTCTTCACGCTCATCCTGTTCGTGGTGATTCGCATATTCAGCATAACGCTAAACAAGAGGCTGCAACACTTGCAGCAAGATTGGACTAGACTTTTTGAAATGACTGATCTTGAAAGACACAAGTAAAATTCAAACTGAGAAAACTCAGATATAAATAACCTGTAATCAAACTTTTTAAACAACATTGGACACCACTGTCTAACTTGTCAGGCACCATTTCATAGCATGTTGGGCACCATTTTCTAACTTATCAGGCACCATTTTGTAGCATGTTAGGCGCCACTTCATAGCATAAAAATGTCACACAAAATTAGAAAAAATGTGAAATTTCATCTGACTCGACATTGACATGAGCTTGCATATCACTAACACGAAGTGACTCGACATTTTTTCTGACTCGACACTGACTCCACTCGACCAAGTCATGACTTGACTCGACTCGAAAAAATTTATATGACTCTACCTCAAAGGGCTTGTTACTCTGACTCGACAGAAATGACCCGGACACATCACTGCCAGTTTGTATGTTGGCAACTTCAACTGCCAACATGTGGGGTTACAATAAAACATCCCCTGATGGTGAGAGCCTGGACTCCTGGGTAAACATCCAACAACCTTGGACTGCTGTATGACCCATTGGAAGCAGCCAGTTTCTCCTCTCACCAATAGAACGTCGGCACCAACCCGGACCTGGCCTTCGCGAGTTTCGGCCAGAACAACCGACTGCCAGACAGACGTACTCTATGAAAGTTTCCGCGGTCACAGCATCAGCCCTCCCTCACAACGCCATGGGGACTCAAGATTCCTGCCCACAGTGATCCGATGAAGCACTGGAACTTTCACAAGGCTGATTGGAAGCGAGTTTGCCTTCTTACGGGTGAATCCGTTGAGAGATTGCCACCTCTGGACACATCAAACATCGAGAAGGCAAACCAAGATTTTTGCAAGAGCCTGATATCTGCAGCCAAACAGCATATCCCACTTGGCCGTCACAAGAACTATGTGCCATGCCGTGACAGAGAGTGCGAAACCCTCTATCACTTCTTCATCCGATCTCCATTGGGGATTGATTCCAATCGAGCCGCTTCATCCTTACTATCTCGGCTAAAGCAGAAAAAGCAGGAGTGATGGTAGGAAGCTGTTAATTCCATCGACTTCTCGCACTCTAGCCGCAAGGCATGGAGCACCATCAACAAACTCTCTGGCAGGGCTGAATGCTCCTCTTGCTTGTGCGCCATCTCAACAAACTCCATTGTTTCGCAACTTGTGAAGAAAGGGGCACACAGGACCGGGCGCCGTGAGTCTTCCAGGATTATCAACAAGGAGCTGTCCGAACTATGGAAGATCCCAACCATTGAGGGTCACAGTATCTCTGACCCTATTAGGCCACAAGAGCTTGCTGCTGCCCTCAGGCGCCTGAAGCCAGTAAAGTCTCTGGGACTGGATTCCATCTTCCCAGAGTTGATATTCCACGCCAGGTCGGCTCTCAAGTCTTGGTTTTGTGGTTTCCTCACTTCCTACGTGCGCCAACTCAAAATTCTAAAGATCTGGAGAAGAGCACTAATGGTTGCGATCCCTAAGCCGGAAAAGCTACTGGGGGACCCAAAGAGCTGCCGTCCCGTATCTCTGCTGTGTGTCCTCTTTAAAATCCTCTAGAGAACCATCTACGCTCATGTCGAACAGATCATCGACCCATTGCTCCCACAGAACCAGGCAGGCTTTCGACACGAGAGGTCGACTGTAGACCAGGTCATCGTACTGACACAGGACATCGAGGATAGCTTTTTAGCTAAGAAGGCCAGAACTGTATTTTTCGACCTCACAGCAGCCTACGACACTGTATGGCATCGTGACCTCATCTGCAAGCTGCTGCGATTGCTACCTGATAGACACATGGTCCGCATGATCACGATGGTTGGCAATCGCAGCTACACCACCAGTCAACACCCTTACCAACGGAAACCGCAAAAGGAGCAGGTTACGACTCCTCAAAAACGATGTCCCACAGCAGAGGTTGTCACTATGTGGATTGGCGGTTGGGATATCTGGCAGGATAATAAGTTTGCAACCGAATACGGATATCCAAAACTGCTTTCATATGGGAACCGGATACAGACATGCAGGGGCGGATTAAGGTTGTGCGGGGCCTCTGGCTGAAACTTAGAAAGGGGCCCTTTCCGTGGATACAAAACTGTCATTAATAAGGAAAAAAAGAAATGAACGCACTCAAGTATTTGCATTATTAAAACAAAAAAGCTTTAGCAAAAAAAACTAATCGTTAACTAATACGGGCGTCACAATATGAATGAAACTCATTGATTTCAAGTCTCCATTTCTTACTGGAGACATGAAACCATATCGATACATGTTCACAAATCACCGGTGGAATGTTTTGAATATAGAGTGGGCACCCCGTCGACGACCACCCCGCTATCACGACCACTTGAACGCGGTCTTTACTATACTAATGCATTACCTTTTGTTTCACTAACGCGACCACCCCGGTGTCAAGCGAAATTTCTAACTTGCGAAATTTCTGACTTCACACCATGTACGCATGCACAGAGTAATATTCTTCATACCACATGCGCTGATAAAACTGATTATCAGAGCTTAGGAATTCGTGTTTAGGTAAGTGCGTCGAGTTAGGGTTTGGGTTAGGGTAAGAAAAAGAAAAATAACTGAGGTCAACGACTAAGTCCGAAAATTTTCAATGGTTAAAGTTATTCCCGTGCTATAGCTTGTTGTGGGTCCCTTGCATCTAGTCAAAATGTTTTAATTTACACAACACACATCAACAAAGTAATTTCCAGACTTTATTTCTTTATTCTTAGAAACAAAATAACTGAAAAACAATAACAGGTCAGAAATTTCGTTGAGGTCAGAAATTTCGCTTGACACCGGTCAAGACCGCTGCCACAGACCAGCTATTACAAAACTGCTAATCGAGCACCAGGTAACACGACTACCAAATTCTATCGGTATCCTTACGCTGCAAAACTGGTAACCTTTCAGCAGCAATTTGCTCAGCTGCATCACGTTGTCCTGAAGCATCGTGGATACAGGCAGGGTTGCCAGATATTTTCCGTAGTTTATGGCCAAAGTTCTAATAAAAAATGGCCAAAATGGCTGTTTTTTGAAAAAGTTATGGCCAAAAATGCAAAATGTTTTACTGTGGTAATTTATATAATCATGGGGAACTCAAAAGGTTACGAAGGCACTATCTTTTTGCCGAAAAGATCTGGTTTGACCAAGGGAGCAAGGTTTGACCCTACAACAGCAATTTCTGTCACGAACTCAAGATTGTCGTTCGTTATCTTAGTAAAAATTACAACCATTTACTAAACACTATTTTAGGTCAATACTTCAGATCTGACTCATTTGTGTTAAACAGTTTGAAATTAATTTTTCAATCCAAAGTCAATGTTAGTTTTCTCTTGATGATATGCTTCAAATATACGAACAAGAGATGTAGTCCATTAAATTGATCATAATCACAAACTTGAAACCATCATTAAGTCCATATTATATGAACGAGAGATTAGGAACGCTTGAGAGCAAACACTGAGTCATATGGCAAGTCCGATTGAAACACTTGTGCAAAATCTATGCTACTGACCGCAAGCCTTGCGGCAAGGGCTAATAAGTACTGCACAACACACTGCAAAGCAGTACAAGGCTGAAGTACCATGGTGTTGCTGTAACAGAGACACGAAGTCCGTCTAAAAAAACAAGCCAAAGGACAAAATATTTAGGCCTAATGAAAATTTTATTTTACAATCAAAAACTGAAAAATGGTCAAAAAATTAGCAAAATGTGTTTTTTCATGGCCAGCGCATTTCAAAAATGGCCACATTTTTTTAAATTGGCCATGAAATGGCCAATCTGGCAACCCTGGATACAGGTATGTACGCGTGGGTGCAAGCGCAGCAAGTGTCAATGTGACGTGACAAACTCACACTGTAAACCAGTGTTTCCCAACCATTTTAGGCTTGCGGCACCCTACAGAAGGNAAATGTAAGATGCTGCNCCCTATGGCAAACCGATAGCAATTTGCTTTAAGGTTTGATGACATTTTGAAAATAGTATTTTTAATGATATATTGAGGAACGGATTAGCTCGTGGCACCCCTGAGTATCGTAAATGGTAACCTGGTTGGGGAACCACTGGTGTAAACTCTTCTGGTATTTGTACTGCCGACCTCGACTTTTGCCATTGTGCGATTTTATGGTACAGTAACGATAGGCTATGGCAGCACGTAAGACAAAGTCAAATAACTTTCAATCAAGGAAACAATTTTAGAAATGAAGTGGCCGCGATAGTACATGAAACCTTCAGGAATGCAAGTGTGACTCCACCAGCCCAGCCCCGCTACACGACCAACTGAGTGTCATCCAGTGGGTGGTCGTGCTAGCGGAGTTCCACTGTAGGCTATATATTTCTATCCAAATGACAATTTTGAGGTAGATAAAAGTTTCTTTAAAAATTATTTTCAGAAAAATCAGCTTTCCATACCAGATATCTGACCGAAATAGCACTAACCTAACCTAGAACCAAAATTTAACGTAACCTAGCCTACCATAATAACCCAGATTGATATGTCCTAAATTGATAGGGTAAAAATAATAATTGTACTCACTGCAATTCAGTATTTCATTTTTCTGTTCCCAATCAAGGACAAATCAGAAAGACTATCAGTAAGAACAAGAGCACGCACTCACTTATCAATACTTGTTATAAAGCTCACTTTCACTTATTACGTATGGTTTTACGTTCATTCATAAGACGTATAACACTATTGACAGTGGCGTGCAGAGGTCTGCTGATGCCCGGGGCGACTGCTTGATTGAATGCCCCCTTCCAAATTCTAGTATTGAGCAGTGGCATATGGCGGTCATTGTTACTGGATATACGCTGTTTTGTGACGTCACAATATGGCGTCATATGCACGTTTGCAAACCAACGTTTTGGCGAAGTTTGTTGACACAACGTGCAGATTCAGAGACGCCGGGGCAGCGGTAGGGCAGGGGGATTGGTAAAAGAGTTGAGGGCTATGGAAAGTTATAAAAAACAAAAAGATCGTTACCAATTATGTTTGCTTCTGTTTATCAACAATGTCGACCTCAAAAATAATAACAGAAATTATAGAAAATCGTTCTGAATTTTGTGGGTGCCTGAATAGCTGCAGTGAATTTGTTTCAAGTCGATCGTGATAAACCATGGAATTATACCTATATGATACTGTTATGAAAAAGCACCTCCTCCCCCGTTATCCCTCGTTTGAAAAGGCAGAGGGGGAATTGCCCCCGCCATGCCGCCATTTTCTGGCGTCCCTGTGCATATTATTCTACACGCACTCTCGTTACTTGTTGTTGCAGGCTACAACTTGTCACTGTAATGAACATAAATAACATCAGCGGTATCCTAAGACAGAGTGTTCATAACTGCAAAAATATCCGGCAACGCGTTAAAACAGGGAGTAGAACACACTCAGAGCTACGTCAGGGCAGTTCACAACTGCAAAAATACAAGGCTGCGCGATTATCTCTTCAAATAGCAGTCGATCAGACATCAGAAGGTATGCGGCTGGGTTGACGGACACCCAGGGTTGACAGTTTGAAACTTGTAAACTACAAAAGAATTGAGAATGCGCATGAAGTACGCAAGAAAAACTTTCGTATTTTGTTATGAGACTGTTATATGTGCAATTACGAAGGAAAAAGAACAGATATAGGCTTGTGTGAGCCGTTAGGATCAATCCGCTTGAACTGCCAGTTGATGACGAAGCTCGCAATGAAGCACATTTTGCAAGCACAGGTGCGCAACTGTATTGGCACAAAAACAAACAGGAAACTAGTCATGCATCATAAAATCAGCTCAATCAAGCCGTTAAATATAGAACAGTTTTGAAATTTGGCTCAGAAAATCAATTAAATATCCATAATGATCTTTAGGCTTGATGTAATTGGACNCAACCANAAAAACACCTGTTTTTTTCAAAAAAGCCCACTTAAAAAAAACATAAAACCCACCAAAAATCCCACGNTTTTCTTTTCCTTTGAAAAATGTACTATGACTTAAAAAGTATAATAGCCTAAGCAGCACGCTTTNACAGTTGATTGTAAATTTTGTTAATAAAACATGACGAACAGCAACGATATTTGAAGGACTTGAATAAAAGATAAGAATAATTTGAACAGTTTGAGTAAATTCTACTGGTTAACCTCTTCAGCTCTGTAAAATCGGTATATTTTAATCAATTTTTCTGCTTTATCTGCATCCAAGCTGTTTCTGATGTTGGACCATACCAATCCAAATGTTGAAAAAATACACTATATAGATGCTGACCTAACAAGGCATGTACTTAAACTTGACGTGAAACTGCAGAGTTTGTGTGGGAGCGGCTTTTCTCTGTTTGTTGTGCGCATGTTTGCCAAGCCTTACCACTTTGGAGTGAATTGTCCAACAACACTTTGCGAAAACAAAGATGGGGTGCGTTTCTTTACCCTCAAATTTGAATGCCATAGTGGCTATAACAAGTTATCATTGGGTAATTCTGAAAATGGTGATATTGCATGTTGCAATAAAACAATTCATACTGGGGTTTTTGTATTTTTTTTGAAAAGAACAAAAACCTGTTTCTTTTTAAAAAAACAAAAAAAAACGGATTAAAGACAGGTGGGTGTTTTTAAAAAAAAAACTGTTTTTCTCAACCTTGATTATCTTTCAATCGTTTTTTGTGATTTTCCCTTGATTGCACGATCTGGAACAAGTCACTTCACTATCAATTTGATTGGGTGTGCGCCGCACACTTGGAGTATAGGTCCCTGGTATTGAAAAAGCTGAGAATTACTGGCATTTGAGTACGTAAAAATTAGTGTTGACATCAAAACAAGTTTCGAAAAATTAAATCCATACAGCATGTGTTAGCAGCCTTACAATAGGAAAAATCATCTAGTTGCAGCATTTAAATTTTTGTGATTTCACTCTTTGGATGTGAAGCGGAACACCCGGTCTGCTCCACTTGCCGTTCGAACTTCCGACCAGAGGAAGTGATTAAAGCCGAATTGCTTTGTTATCGATGCCCCTATCGATTTGACCAAAAAAGCGCTTTCCTCGTCTTTTTAGATCGAGGCATTTTGAGCTTCGCCTTTCACCAGGTACTTTCCTCTGGTGCTGTCCCCTTGGACTTTACGCGAATCTCTTGAATTTCATGTAGTGGTACTCATGGTACCACTACAGATGCACCCTGCCTTGGATGCCCGGGGCCCTCGCCTCGTTCGCCCCCCCCCCTCTGCACGTCACTGACTACTGAATTGTTTTTATTTTTCTACTGCACGTAGAATATAAAATGGCACTCAACAAAATTATTACCTAAAAGCACATCTTACGACTTACTAAAGTCGTAAATCGAATAAGTCATTCAATTCAGCGTGAACAAGCTTAGAGTTACTTGAATGAAATGCAAACAGAACTAAGATGTGCTTGATACGGTTTAATTCTTGTTATCAGTTAACGTTTTAAGTAAATCGATATCTGCCGACTTTTCTTTTTATTATTGCGTTTATTCTGTTTTAAGTCAGTTATCAAGAATTGTACTAAATAATGTCAATTCACATAAAAGTAGTACTGCATGTACCAAATTGTCCAAACCTGCATCTTGGGAGTAAATAGTGCCTGAATTGGTATTAAACTACCAGTTGGCATTTTGTATTGTGTAAGGTCTTCCCTCCCACACGCAACGCGCTAAAGTTTATACATGGATCGCAGTAGCAAAAAAACACACAGATACATGAAAGTACACGAGGATATATAGTCTACGTGGCGTGTATACCAACCCTGGCAGCCCTTCCTTATAACACCATGATTTATTATCCTAAACTAAAATCTAATTACTTTCACCATTGTTGAGAGACTTGACACCACTTAACAAGTTCACAACCTCCTTCGGGGCTGTCTGCAGGACCGATGTTCAAATGACGTGGATAGTATCCATATGCCGCATGCGCATCGGAAACCAAAATAAGACAATCGGATGTAATACCTTAATTTTTTAGACCTTGGAGTACTAACTTGCTGTTGAGTGTCGGCCAGACCTCGCGTCAAAAATCAACTGCTTTTGTGTCAACGAAGCAATTTCAATCAGTGAGCACAGAGCGCCTACTTATTAGATCCAATTGGCGGTGGTATCTTTTACAGCGTATTGCGCGTTGTTCACATATTAGACTTTTTTACCGACTTATGGATTGGGGGCCTCCTAAATATTGGGGGCCCTGGCTGTAGCCCAGTCAGCACCCTCCTTAATCCGCCACTGCGGACATGGAGATCCGAAACGTTTTTCTCGATATTTTGAGGATTCATACACTTGGAAAAAGTTGCCCGTTGCACAATCATTCATTTATTATTTTCGGAAGCATCTTTTCAGCCTTCTGTGCCTTTCCTCCGAGCCTGTCTTGTGTCTGTGGTGTAGGCTAAGCTCAATACCGCAGTGCAGTCCTGTGCTTCCTCTTGCTCTTAGACTACTGATTGGACACGCCAAGTTTGTCAGCATGAGGCTGTTGCTGGTGCAGCAAAATAGGGCTCTTTCAGTATACATTATTATGGCAGTTGTTTGCTACGCACCTGGACGAGTGCTAGCTAGAGAAGGCCTACTGTCATCTGCAGTCTAGACAGTGCCATATCACCCCAACCCTGGGCCTCCCAAAATGCCTACAATGGCCCCCTAATGGTGATTTATAAAAAAAGTTATGTTATGCTACATCTCGATGCCAAATGGCCTTCAAACACATTTTAGGGGGAAATATTTTTGTTTTTGTTGTATGTTTAAAAAAATTTTTCTGAGCACGACAAAATTTGGGAGCACACAAAAAAGATATGGTGGTTACTGCCTCCGAATGCCCGCGGTGTCTGCGGGCGTGGGCAGAGCCATAGCCATGAAGTCTTCCATTGGTGGCCTTCATGTTTGTGCAGGGGGGCTAGACATTCTGAAAATTTGTTTTTAATTCACAACATGAACAGCACTTGCAGATTGTGCTAATTTATACATATTTTCCCGCAAGTACCCATAGTAGGCTCGTAGTTTCCAACTAAAATTTTTGAACGAGCTTAAGAAAAGAAATTGGGTTGTAAGTCATTTTCATTTTATTGACGGCGATTATTTAAGGATGTCGTAATGAAATGAAAATGTAAAATAAATTTGCATGAAATCAGAATCAATCCTATCGTTCAGTTATCGAAAATTATTACCGAAATAGCCAGGGCCGGCCCTAGCAGGTGCGGGGCCCCTCTGATTAGCGTTATGACGTCATCGTGTTCAGTCAACCGTGCTATGACCTTTTTGATGAAGATAATTCAGCAAAATAACTCTACGCGTACGAATATCAAAAAGTGGCAAATTATTGGACATGATCTCCATGAAGGCTACATGATAGCAGAACAGTTTATTTTATGGGGGTGGGCATAGCTCATGTGTCCTTCAGCTACACCATGTTTATGACTAATAGCATGCTGCTGTGGTGGACATTTAACAGCGTACCGCTACCACTGATAATCAAGCAGACAATTGCAACAGAAGCTCTGCAGTGAAGTTCCGAGCGGCGAGCGCAAGTGCAAAGTTACGTCTATCAACCCGAACTGACAAGCGAATTGAACTTAAAATGCAATTACTTCCAGTCCCGTCGCCACGGGTAGGCTTTGATGGGCTTAGCCCCACCAACAAAACACCAAGCCCCCTAAATTTAAATACGAAAGACTATACACCTGGGAAAATGTCAAGCCCTCCTGCACAAATGTTAAGCCACCCTATTGAAAACTTTCTGGCNACGTTTCTGATTATTTAGCTCTGGTTGAACGGCAATTTTGTTCGAAGAACAGCTGACTTGNTGAAAACTGTTAACATGAACTGATAACTTATCTCACTTTCGGTAANCACAATCGCAAATTCATTCCTGCATAAAGCTAANGTGTGGGCGCANCATCAACTCCCCACTTTNCGACGAATTAAACGAAAAAAAACAAACGTCACAAGAGAGCAACCCGTGCATCCTTCCAAAGTTCCCCATAAGCCCAATTTTAAAGTTGTTCTTATTCTCTTCGTTATGCATGGGCTTGAAATGCAAATTTTATGAATTAGAAATGTAATCTAGAAATATTTTATAACTTCCACGTCACAGATGTTGAAACACTTATCAAACGCAATATATAATGGGCATGGTTGATTGGTGAAATAGAAGCATATAGCTGCCCAATATATTGATAAATATTTTACAGTAGAACTCGTCTAATTCATCATCGTCTAATTCGTCACTTTTTCATCGGTCCCGGTAGAATCCCTATCTTTTGTGTACATTTCTGTTCGTCTAATTCGTCAATTTACTTAATTCGTCACCTCTTTCTATCCCTGAGAAGCCTTTTGTTCGTCTAATTCGTCATTTGCAGTTTCGCTGATTTTGGTGTCTAAGCAGCTAGTACGTATGGGAATTCAAACAAGTTAAGGATCTTTATCTAAGAATTGTTGCACCTCGCAATTTGTTTATCGAATTTATGCACNAGGTTCGAAGCGCGACCCGACTCCCCATTAAGAGAACGCGGAAAAGTTTATTAAAGATATAAATGGTGCNTGATTAAACGGAGGAGTCCAGATAGAGCAGAGGAAGTAATCGCTGTATTCAACCATAACATCATAAACTTGTATTTTACTGCAAATAAGAGCACTATGTAT
>JGI24158J21664_10009580_pt1 | contig 12931 bp, 7 predicted proteins | sample Ectturendosymbi3_FD_21664 | JGI IMG/M metagenome (IMG submission 21664) | reverse complement strand
ATGAAAACTTCAGCGAAACACTTTGGCCTAGCGGTTGGGCCCTAGGCCAGGCAACATGAGCCAAAATGACCCCAAAACTACTTCACTTATGACGTTACTCACAAAAAATCCGCAATCCCCAACCAAAAAAATTTTTTTCGAGTGCAATCTACTAGACTGGCCGATCCGTTTAAGCCCTTGAACAGCTCTCTAGCGCAATCAGCGGAGGAGCTAGGGCGTTGGTAAGGCAACCAAAAACTGCTGTTTTTTAGGCCAAAATTGAAGTACGAATATATCATACGCCGGTTCTCAAAGTGTTAAGTGTTTAATTTTTTGTTGCAAACCTTCAAAAACTAATTGTTCAAATTTATAGCTTTTCAACATGTTATTGTTCTTATGCAATCTTATTGCATTATTTGTAATAAGTGTTGCTTTGAAGTCTTTAATATGACAAACCTTCAGTTTGACTATTAACGTAAATATTGAACTTCATGGCAAACATACAAAAAATAAGGTGATATAAACTGGAAGTATTCAATGAAAGGTTCATTCTCACTATCAACTTAACTCTTCAGATTCAGTCTCATTATACTACTTTTGCACTATCCTTTGTGGAGTATTACAAGTGGTCACTAACACTATCTTTGCTTGCACCAGTGGTTATGAGACCACTTTGTAGTCAAAGCTACAATGGTTTAGATCAGGGGTTTCCAAACTTTTTTGTCAGAGAGCCACATAAGCTATTAAACAACAGTTCGAGGGCTGCACATTCTATTTAATGTGACTGCTTCAGGATATAGGCCTATTACATTCTACCAAATCAACAAATGTTTTGTACCAATATTTTTTCATTATTGATGAAATGTCTTCGCGGGCTGGATGAAATGGCTTCGCTGGCCAGATTTGGCCCGCGAGCCGTAGTTTGAGGTCAATGGCAGCACTACATTTTAGCTTTTTTCTTGCATCCACCCACTGATGCTGAGCATAAGGCTAGATAGACTGCAAGTAGGGTTGGGTTCAAGTAACAAAAATATATAGTTTAAGTAACAAGTAATTTCTAACAGATTACTTAAGTAACTTAAGAAGTAATTCAAGCAAATTAGGAAATTCAACATTAGGACTTAACATGCTAGCACAGGGGTGGGCAAACTTTTTGCACGAAGCGCCACATTAAAAAAATGTTGCAACCGAGGGCTGCACACTCTCATTGCGAAGTAGGAAAATTTATTCAGTGTGTAAATAACCACATATTCATATTACAAACAATTTTCATATTTCACACTCGGTACGTTTAATGCTATTTATACAGTTATAGTTAAACTTACTATTTTTCATAAAATTATAAGTTTTTATGAAAATAATAAATGTTTCATAAAATTATACATGAGTAGGAGTTTCTGCAAGTTCCGGCAGGCTGAATGCGGCCCATAGTTTTCCCACTCCTGTGCTAGCACATCAAAATCATTGCAAATCTTAAATCACATAATGGGTGGTTCAGAAAGAATTTACACTAGTTTGCTGCAATTCAATTTAATGGAATGAGATTCTAGCTCAAATTCGTAATAACGATGAGAATCTACAATTGTGACTCATAAAGCGCTCTGCACAGGCAAGAAATCTATTCGCCTCAATGACTTGTTTTAGGTGTGATGATGCATGTCATGTATAATATTGCGTTTACAGCAACAGACATGTCTTGTGAAATCTTAACTTTTTTTTTAAAAAATTACTTGAACATCAAGTAATGACAAAATTATTTAAGCAAATAATAAGCAAAGATTGTCAAGGAAGTAATTACTTACTTGGAACTCTGCCCTAGCTGCAAGTAATGTTTTTAATAATCAGATAACATAACTTTGAAAGTTTTCATTATCTTAAATCATAGCTACAAAATTTAAGAGGTAAAGACAAAACAAATTCCACAGTTCATTGGCACCAAAGACTTTTGCACAGAATAGGTTTAGTTCAGGGGTTCCCAAGTTACAGTACGCGTACCACTAGTGGTACGCGAAGGTCTTCCAAGTGGTACACGAGTAACTTCCATTTTTTCACAAAAACCTGGATTCATAGCTTTCTAGTTCACACATCGGGCTTTGTTTATAAATAAATATATTTTACTGTAGCCTGCTATTCCTNTTGCATCGTAACATTATGACTTTTGATGCGCTGTTAGTAAATTTACGCCACGNATCCACAAATTAGTGGAAGGTAAACAAAAAGAAAAANCTGATTTACTTTAGTTGTGGTCTTTTATTATTAATTTAATATATATTATTCTTCTGAAGAAACTACGATTCGATCAAATTAGTTGTTCTGGAAAAAGTGGTACACGTTGACAATATGGGGTGCCTATGTGGTACGAGATCGTGAAAAGGTTGGGAACCCCTGGTTTAGTTGATCTTGGTTTAGCTGTTTGTCAAGGCTACAAATCATATTGATCACAATGAGATGCTTACATTTAATTTAACATTCTCATGCATTAATCTGAAAAAAATCACAACCTCAAACATGTTTTAAGGCACCCTAATTGGTTTTTACTTTACTTTTATACTCTTTATCTGACATGGCCTCAAAAAATATTATATGAACAGTCAGATTATAGCTAAAAATAATACAATAACTGGTACGTTACACACAATTTAGTGACTTGAAGTTTCTTTGTTTATAGCAATGAATGTTCTGCTAACATAGGCACCAAGTTTGAAATTTCTACTGGCACGCAAAATCCATGATGTCACAAAAAATGATGTCAAAACCTTCTTGGGTTGGCAAAATAATATCAGTTGAAATATCCCAGAGCGGCTTCCACACTAAAGTCAATTTTAAAGGCGATTCATAATTACTTGATCACTCATTTTTTTTAACTTTTACAACATGTTCATAACAGATAAACTTTAATCATGAGAAGTTAATAGCACATAATTAGGCTACTTAAAAGCATGTATGCAAACTAAAGGCTTATTAATCCAAACATCCACCCATCTTTTAACATTAGGTTTGTCTATCACAGTGGAATTAATATTTAGTTAACAAGAAGTCAATCTACATTGAGTCATGGTCAATCAGAGATAACTTTTTCATGCTACAAAGTGCATTAAAGGTACACTCTGCCTCATAGACAATACAGGTCAATGTGAAATGCATGCGCAGCAAACATGTTAAGCCCATAAGTTAGCTAAAGTTCGGTTTTTCACAAAAAGTTTCAAAATAGCATTTGGAGTAGGACTGTTGCTTGCTAAAATTGCTGGAATTTGTTGTGCAATTGTTCCTCATTTACATGGTCTTTGTAAAAGTCACTTAGAGCAGAGACGTTGCTTCTTTCTGCAGCACACAGCTTAGAACAGGTTAATGAGATATTTTCAAGTCTTATATTCCATATATTTACCAGAAAATGTTTCATTGCATTTCAGAATAATGTCTTTATACTTGATAACAAAGAATTGTTTAATCAAAAAATGAAAATTTAGTGGCAGTGCCACACACCATACTCAGCACCTAGGCCTATTAAGGATAAATTATGCCAATGTAAGCAGTACCCTATTTCTAAGTTACCAAAAAATGTTTTAAGGAACAAGAAAATGAATATAATGGCATTATACATAAATTGGTTTAAATGTTGTAAACAATTTGAGCATTGCAACCTACAAAAAGATGAACAAAATCAAAGCTATGAGACTCATTACAGAAAAAAAATGAATCGAAATCAACCGAACATTCCAACAATAAAAGCTGGCGCCACTGCTTTTCATTATCGCAAAAATTAATACACCAGAACAGCAGTTCATGACTTTAGCTTGACTAATGTCAGGTGTTCAGTGAGTCAATGCCAAAGGTTTCGTAGAAGTCTGATTGTTTTATTTTTCCAATAGCAGAACACATTTATAATATGTTTTAAACATTTCATATTTTCTTTTACTATTACAAAGGGTTGGGTGAATGCACAAGGAAACTAGCAGGGACTGTAGCAAGATTACAGTTAAGAACCACTACATCAGATATATTTGGCCAAGAGACCAAATATACAAGTTATGTGTATCAGCGGAAAATATACAATGATACTTTGTGTTGTGTGCAGCATGTGCACTGTGCAGCCTATGAACCTATTTCAAACTAAAAAGATTGCATTGCATGGCAATTAATACACAGCCCTCATAACTCAAGGACCTCACCTGCCAAGATTCACTGAATACCTTGCTCAGTTCTTGGGTCCACTGTCAGCTACTCCCTGCATAAGAGAGTCACACTGCTGCCTGGTCAGGTCAGAAGCCTTCCCAATTTATAACATTGGAAACCTGCTTAGTCTCGATGAGCTCCATATTGCAATTTCCCCCCTTTGAACTGGTGCTAAAATTGTTAAAATCATAAAATGCTGCTGGGGTGAAATTGTTGACTAACTGGGGCTTCATCTCATGGGCTCTCCCGCACTAAAAATGCAGGCCACTTCCCAAGATATTCAGCCATCAATTCCATTCTCAAAAGATCATTGTCCCACATTAATCTTCTTGCTACCTTAGAGCCTGTCGGCTTGACCAGGGATGGAGGAGGCCTGATGGATTGACTTTGGGTGCCTGGTACATGTCTAAGCCTGGTAAGTAGTATGGGATGCAACAGTTTTAGGCACTTACAAGACAGCGCCAGACAGGCAGGCACTACAGCAACAAAGGCTGAAGCTGGGAAACACTGAAAATGTAATGACCAGGAATTACCACAGTTCTCACCAGTCACTATTGAAACCACTGAGTGTGTATGGTAACTCTACCACCACTTCTTTGAGCAGCCTCACAAAGAAACTTGGGGATATATATTATGTCTGGTGGCCCAAAGGAGAGACAGTGGTTCCACAAGCACCTGTCCCTGGTTGAGGTCAGAAGGATTCAAGGAATGCTGCCAGCATATTGGCCTGTATACAGGTTNGATCTGATTAGTGATTTTGGTTGTCCTTAGCATACTAACTGGTATTTCTGCCCCCACCACTTGCCTTTACAATGCATGGCTATTACCTTCCGAAAGTTTGTGCTTTCTGTAAGTTTTGTTTGTTGTCCTCTTGTGCAATGTTGCTTTTCTCATTAATTAATTAATTGAAACCATCGCATAGCTAGCTAATGATGATACTCAACTGCAGTGTTGTGATATGTTCCACTTTGTTTTTGCAACTAATAGTAATGAGGTTTCTTTCAGTAGAAAATCCATAGATAAGATACTGTAGCTGGTAACTTCTTCATCTTAAAGTCATACTGCATCAGTGTATGTTAGTAGCATGACTAATTTAGGTTAAACAACTACAGCAAGTAAAAAGCGACCAAAAAACATTATACATAAATAACAACATCGATCATCAAGTCAGATGACATTTTAAATTTTAAAGGTAGTAGGGATGCTTACTGGACCTAAACTAGCTGCTGCACTTTAGGCTAAACTGTGATCTGAACTACAGTACAACAGACCTGGATTGGCCTGATCAAAACTGCATTTCTGTGGGTTAATATAAAAAGCACCAAGATAAAGGTTTTAGAATATCTAACAACATATCTACAGTTGTGCTAGAGGTGTTTGCAAAGAAAAAATTTAACATACTGTAGATATTTATACGCTACTGTTAACAGTAGTACACCAACCACATCATGCAAGCAAGGGTAGTAATAAATTCACAGACAATATGATACAGAAGAAAACAAAATAAATTAAGATACAAGTGCTAGGAAACAACATTTTGTGCAACACCGAACAGTTCAGTGCAAGATTGAAATACTGTACGTACCTTTGCGCTGGCGGAGACTTATTTTCCGTTTTTTTTGCAGTAGGCCTAGACTTGTTACAGCAGAGGAAATACTGTGAACTTTTCAGGTATAGTAAATAAAATAAGCTTGAAATTAGGATTTCAGTAATTTGGAACGACTAACGGCGTTGACTCGAGAAATCAGCGACAAGGCTACTTTGTTACTAAGTCTGCTTAAATCATGGCACAACTACATTGACGCCAAGCCGTCTTCTACTTCGGTTCGGAAGTCTGGAATGTCTTCAACGACTTGAAGAAAAAAGCTTCTTCGTCAGTTGATTGACCAATCACGCGAAAAGAACCAAGAGGACAGAGCGTGGTATAAATGTACTCAGCAATGGTAACGAAAACTCTTCCCTATGCAGTATTCAGCAAAACTCGCAAACTACTGTGGCTGAGAACCAAACTCTTCAATATGGCTCTGTTGTTTATGGGGGTTATTCAAAAAACAAAGGATAATAATTCTTTCTGTTAGTTCATACTATTCACAAAAACAATTATGACGTCACAGAACAAGTACGCTGTTTCGAATTTCTTGCGTTGCTTTAGGTTCCAGTTGTTTCGCATCTACCAGAGCAGCCTTCCCATTTTGTTTATTCATTCATGTTTATTTGGCAGAAACAGCGTTGTAGTTGGCACCGTGACCTCCGAGAACCAATACAAGGTTCAAATTTTAAACAGAGACAAAGATTTTATTAAAGAAACGGTACAGGGACCGCACGCGAATGAGACTCAAAACATGAAAATTTTCTGGCTTCTAGCCGAAACCTGATAGCATGCACAGTACTAAATCCAAAATTCGTCAGGATTTATTTTGAATTCAGAAGAAAGTTGCATGAATGACTTTTTGAAAAAGGTTATCAACACTTTTGAGTTTGGAATTACTCGAATTTCATTCATTTTGCCAACATTTTTAGTTTTTCTTTCCTTGCTGATAAGACTAACGGCGAACAGGCAGTGGCGTAGCTGGCCAAAACTTTGAGGAGTCCAAATATGTTAACTTTAAGCAAGCAATAGTATTTTGTTTGGGCCACCGCCTCTCAAAGCACAAAACAACAAGATATACTAGAGATTTAGGGGCATGGCCCCCGTGGTCCCTTTCCCCCTGGCTACGCCTATGCGAACAGGTATATCGTTGGAGCTTCACCCAGCCTTACTGATAGAGCCCTCGCAGTTTCGAGATAAAAGCATCGATATCAAGGCGAGCCCAACCAGGATAACTTTTGATATCGAGACGTGATTCGGGACGCAATCATTTGGAAGAAGGTTGCAGCAGAACCGTCGCCAGAAAGCCGTCAATAGGGGGGGCTTTACGTTCGTGCAGGGGGGGCTTGACATTCAAATTTAACAAAAATTCTACTAACTTGTAAGTTTTCATACTTGGGGGGTTGGAGATTTCTTTGGGGGGCGAAGCCCACCAAAGCCTCCGTGGCGACTGGACTGGGTTGTAGCCGCAGGAAAAACTACCATAATGCATTGTTTACGACCAGGGTAACCTGAACAGCAAAAGGACAGGGGGCACTAAAAGAGTTGAGGGCAATGGAAAGTGGTAACTAATAAAAACTAAACAAATCGTTACCAAGTGTGCTTGTTTCTGTTAAGCAGCAACGTTGACCTCAAAAATTGGCACAGAAATTATAGAAAGTCATTGTGAATTTTCTTTGTGCGTGTGCGTGATTTGTAACAAATTTGCTTCAAGTTGATCTTGATAAACCATGAAACTACCTATGATACTATTATGAAAAGGTACCTCCACCCCCGTTGCCTCCCTTTTGATAGGACAAGGAGCAATGCCCCTGTCGTGCCTCCGCTATCCGGCGTCCCTGATTAGGCTACAACATTCATTTACCCAGATATATGCAATAGAGAAACAAGGTGATGCACAGATAGATATTGCCGTAGGAGACGGAGTTGCAAGGAGAGCTTTAACGGCCTTAATTTACTTTTGAGCAAAAATAATTTCAAACAAGTAGAAAAATTTTTGTCGAAATTGTTTAAGACTGCGAATAACAAATATATAAAGTTAAAAAATTGCGGCGGATATCACTTTATCTATTTCCAAGTGGCAAATATCATTAAATGATAATAATTTAAGTAGCTGGAGCCGGTATATGTTTGCACTGGCAATAGACCTACTGGATTTGCGATGTGATTTATGCCATTACAGCAGGTTTTAAAATTGTAAGGCAAAACAAATATCCAACTACAGTTACTCTGAAGGTGTGACTACTGAGCACAGACGCCACACGGTAGTGTTATGAAGTCTATAGTGCCTAAGCCAGTGGTTCTCAAACTGTGGTACTTTCTGTTTTTCTTCACAATAAAATATATTCACAAANTATAGTTTNTACTTGACGGGTTCTATCAATAAATTCCTGAATTTTTGTGTAGCGTACTTTCCTTGTTGTTTTCTAAANATGGCCATTATAATTTCTCACAGCCATTTTCTTCAGGTTGCATTTGTGTCAATTCTGGTTTTCAAAACTTTTGATCAAATGATTTTGGGCAGATTGAGTTTTCCTGGAACAAGGTCTTGCGTCCCGTGACAGTACATGTCCGTGACCCACAAATGGTACGCGATCAGAATAAGTTTGGAAACCACTGGCCTTAGCCCAGTAAGAACTCCATAAACTTTAGTAACCCTAACCACTATATGTTAGGTTTGTCACTCAGTCACTGTGATATCTTGCCATATAGCCTGCACGTAGATAAGTAACGTTATCAATTTCAGGCATTTGTAAGTTCATGTTTTTCACGGCTTAAAAACAGTGGTAAGCGCAGAACTGTTTATTTGAACTGTCATGTCAAAATCCATACTTATATTTCTTTTAGCTGTTAAGACTAAATGCTTGAAAACGAGTCAGAAATACACCTGCTGACCAGCAATGTGTAACTCTTCTACAAGTGATCCCAATATTGATTAAAACTTTCCATTTTTGCATTGGTGTTTTCTAAAATTTTTGTTCCGTTGCAAGGTAAAAGGAGCAACAAGCCAAATGTATTGAATAAATTACGTCAATTCAGTTGTCATCTCAAGTAGCTAGTCTCCATAAAAGCGACGAAGCCTACTCAATCAGCAAATCTTTTTTTGTACAAGATTCATTTCACACAAGGGATGATTATGCTTTGATTATTATATTGTGCTTCAAGTTTGTTACCTGTTTGTCTTTACAGGTATCCATAGAGTTAAACTGAGTTATTGTACAAAAGTAATAGTGTAAGCTTCNTATGTAGGTGGTTTAATTATGATNGCATGGAACATTGAATAGTGCCGCGATAAGGCCATTTGCTCGCTGCCGTCCCCATTATCTGATTTGTTTTGTTGCAACTCTCGGTTGGCGTTGCATCGAATGTGCGATTCACCACCAACGGAATGTGCGCGTAGAATAGCACCCATATGTCAGTGGCGCGAACAAGCAACAGTAGAGTGACCACGGCGTGTTATCTCTATTGTTGTTTGCTGTCACAGTGTGAAGCTTTGCGCACTTGCCGCTCCGGTTTTCCGATCGCAACAAAATGGTGCTTTGACCAAGATTTGAAGGCAACGCCAGGTGCAACCTTTTATTTACAAAAAAGAACGTGCGGTCGGTGTGGTTGGTTGAAAAAAGGGGTGGATATTCTTGCAACCTCTCGATTGGCGTTGCGTTGAATGTGCGATTCACCACGAACGGGATGTATGCGAAGAAGAGCACGCATGTGAGTGGCGCGAACAAGTAATAATAGAGTGATCACGGATTCACGGCATGTTATCTCTATTGTTTCGTACTTCCCAGTGTGAAGCTTTGCGCACTTGCTGCTCGGGCTCGGGCTTTCCGATCGCAAGTTCCAAGTACCGCTTGGTGCTAGTGGCGTGCAGAGGTCTGGTGGTGCCCGGGGCGACTGCTTGATTGTATCCCGCCTACAAAATTTTGGAATTGAGCAGTGGCGTATGGTGGTCATTGCTATTAGATATACGCTGCTTATGGCGTCACAATATGATGTCATATTCACGTTTGCAAACCAACGTTTTGGCAAAGTTTGTTGACACCAGCCGCGGATGCAGCTAGTAACGTTAGAGGGGCGATTTCTGTAATATTCGGTAGTCAAGTAATGTAACGGCTTCACTACTGTAAGAGAGATGAAGTATACTTTACAATACTGCTCTGACAAAGCAATTATGTACGACAGAATGATCTTATATCGCGAACAACGAGACATTTCGAACATGACGAAAGACTTATTCGGAGTTGGTTTCAATATGTTGTTTTCCGAACCGCAGAAAATTATGGTGAATAAAGTTCTTTCGTAGGTTTCAGGGGGTGCGATCGCTCCAATCGCAACCCCGGATCCGCCACTGGTTGACACAACATGCATGTTATTCTACACGCACTCTCCTTACTCGTTGTTGTACAATGTGTCAATTAAGTATATCAGCGCTCCAAGTTGGGAAACCGAAGAAAAACTCAGCACTAAATGCTGAAGACAGTGCAGTTCACAACTGCAAAAACATCAAGCTGTGCGAATGTCTCGTCGAATAGCAGTCGAGCAGAGAAGGTATGCCGCTGGGATTCAGTGAACCAGTAATGGTACATGACAACCAAATTTTACTGAAATTTCCTCCCCCTAACCTCACTGGCTGTATCCTCTCCTGCTGGGTTGGCGGACACCCAGGGTTGACAGTTTGAAACTTGCGAAACTACACAAGAATTAAGAATGCGCATAGCCTACGGAGGAAAACTTTGTTTTTTTATTATTTGGCTGTTATTCAGTCAGTGACGTGCAGAGGGGGGCGAACGGGACGACGGCCCCGGGCATCCAAGGCATGGAGGCATCCAAAGAGTGAAATTACAAAAATGTAAATGCTGTAACTAGATGATTTTTCCTACTGTAAGGCTGCTAACACGTGCTGCATGGATTTAATTTTTCGAAACTTGTTTTTTCTCACATTCTTCAATAACAGGGACATATGCTCTAGGTGTACGACTCACACCCAATTAAACTGATAGTGACGTGACTTGTTCCAGATTGTCCGATCAAGAGAAAATCATAAAAAGAGTATTTTAAAAGATAATCAGGGTTGAGAAAAACCCGGGTTTTTTGAAAAACCCAACCCACCTGTTTTTTTAAATCCAGGTTTTGCTTCTTTTTTCAAAAAAAGCAACACAAAAACCTCATTCTTAATTGTTTTTATTGCATCATGCAGTATCACCATTTGCAGAATCATACAATAATAACTTGTTATACCTATTATGACATTCGCATTTGAGGGTAAAGAAATGTACCCCATCTTTGTTTTCGCACAGTGTTGTTGGTCAATTCACTCCAAAGAGGTAAGGCTTGGCACGCATGCGCACATTGAACAGACAAAAATCACTCCCACACAAACTCTGCAGTGTCACGTCAAGTTTATGTACAGGTCCTATTAGTTCAGCATCTATAGAGTGCATTTTTCAACGTATGGTTTGGTATGGTCCAACATCAGAAACAGCTTGGATGCAGAGAAGGCAGAAAAATTGATAAAAATATACCTATTTTACAGAGCTAACGAAGATAATCAATAGAATTTGCTCAAACCGTTCGAATTGTTCTTCTCTTTTCTACAAGTCATTAAAATTTCGTTGCTGTTCGTTTTGTTTCATTAAAAAAAGTTACAGTTAACTGCACAAGCGTGCTGCTTATTTCACTTTCATTTCATAGTACGTTTTTCCAAGGAAAAGAAAAGAGTGGGATTTTTGGTGTGCTTTACTGTTTTTCTTGAGTGGACTTAAAAAACAGGTTTTTTTTGATTGGGTCCAATTACGTTAGCCCTAAAGATAATTATGGACGTTTAATTGATTTTGTAAGCCATATTTCAAAACTGTCCTATTTCAACGTGCATGATTTAGCTGATTTTATGATGCATCACTAGTTTCCCGTTTCGTTTTTTGATGTGGCAACCCTGGGTGTGCGCTAATACAGCTTCACACCTGTGCTTGTAATATTGGCATCATTTCGAGCATAGTCATTAATTGGCAGTTCAGGCGGATTGATCATAACGGCTCACACAAGACCGTATCTGTTTTTTCCCCTTAGTAATTGTACATATAACAGCCACACAATAAAAAACAAAAAATTTCTTGCGCACTTTATGCGCATTCTCAATTTTTGTGTAGTTTTCAAGTTTGCAGCCTTGTATTTTTGCAGTTGTGAGCTGCGCTGTTTAGCACTGAGTGTGTTCCACCCCGGCAGAGAATGGAGGCAGGGACGCCAGAGAATGGAGGCATGGCGGGGCATTGTCCCCTCTGACCTTTCAAAAGGGGAGCAACGAGGGCGGAGGTGCTTTTTCATAAGGTAGTGGTCGGCAAACTGTGGGTCTCGGCCCATTTGTGGGACCATTAGCACTTTCAATTGAGTCGCACAACACTTTTTTGTTGTGGTTGCGTGGGCTAAAATGTAGGCTACTGTAACAACTATGCAACATTGATTTTTTGACGTTAACTAAACATTGTTTTTGTCTTTATACAGTTCATGACATTAACATAGCGTTTTCATATAAGAGGTAACTGAATACATAAGTTTGAAACTGGGCCATCAAAAATAAGCATGGGCCTTTTACTTGCGACTGAAAAGGCATTTTGGGGCACTATAACGAAAGTTTAACGAGCACTGATTTAAGGCTACGGCTGATGCTGCAGACATGGGTAGGTTATACAGGGTTTGTAGCACGTCAGCATTATCACAGGGGAATTTTTCGATGGTCTTGGAATGAAATTTATATCAGTATTAGGTGGTATATAGCAAATTCGTGCGTCAGAAACAACTGCGAAAAGCGTTACTCCTTGTTCCGGTTGCGGCTGGGTGATTGCAAGCGCTTAGATACACACTTGTGTTTCATTATTGTTGCGATCGGAAATCCCAAGCGGTAAGTGCGCAAAGCTTCGTACTGTGGCAGCAAGCAACAGAGATCACAAGCCGCGATCACTCTCCGCGTACGCTAGTTAGTACGTTCAGTCATTAAAAAGTTAATATCGGCAGAGCTTGCACGCCACTATCACTCTGTTATTGCTTGTTCGCGCCACATATATACATGGGCGTCGGAGGGGGGCAGGGGGGCCTTTTCCCCCCTGGATTTTGAAATTATTAGCAAAAAAAGTTTTTTTTTCAATTTCGAGGGTTAAAACCGAATTTCACCACTTTTGCCCCCCCCCTGGAAAAAAT
>JGI24158J21664_10009579_pt1 | contig 12931 bp, 4 predicted proteins | sample Ectturendosymbi3_FD_21664 | JGI IMG/M metagenome (IMG submission 21664) | reverse complement strand
CCCCCCCCCCCCGTCTCCTTCGCTTATTTTTCATCAAACCATCAGTCGAGACGGATAATCGCAAGTACTTGGGCCTAGTTTTTATTAATTCTTTCTTGGAAGTGTCATATATTGGAATTACGCAACGAATTTCTGGCCAGAAGCAAATTTAAACTGGTTTCACAGTTGATTGCCATGATCACTCCATATCGCAGTTATATTTCACCACGGCTTGATTACGATGATTTTGTTTACGATAAATTGTTTTGAAATCGGCTGCGATGTTCAAGACCGGTGTTTTACCGGTGTTCTAAGAGACCGAAACGGTCTCTCGAATTTTTCCAACAGTTTCTTCAAATACAGGAGAGACTCGCTTTATCACCACCATCAAAATACACTAGACCTTGCTTTACGACCAACTCGGTATTCAGATAAAATAATTGCGGTCTCTCAAAATGTCTTCCCCATCAGCAAGGTCACAGCATGAAAATAACCCTGTTCACAACCTGCGAATTATCACGGCTAAAGTAATTTTAGGGTGTACGAAAACCACTCCTCAAGCAAAAGTTTTATACAAACTTTATCTCCCGCTGTTATCTAAGCGACGGAATCTTCACCTTCTTAGTTTTTCTGAACTTACCAATTTACAGCAGCACCATGGTAAAAAAACTTCACGATGCTTTTTCATAAAAAGTTCAATATTGACATTCTGCTATAACAGGGGTTCCCAACCTTTTTCTTACCATGTACCCCTTCAGCATTCCGACAAACCCCACAGCTTTTCAACAGATAAGGATGTGCCCCTTCAGAATTTTGACAGATGAGCATGTAGCCGTAAAACTCCTTATGACAAAATATTTTCTCATGATTTTTCACAGATATCTTTAACAATATACATATAATGACTTTTGAAAACAATATTAAGTGATCTATGTATAAAGATTTGAAAATAAACAACTTGTAAATATATTTTTGCCTTCTATTGCTAACCTTAAATGTACCCCTTCGGATAGGCAGATGTAATCCCAAGGGTTCATGTACCCCAGGTTGGGAACCCCTGTGCTATAAGGTGGAACAACTGTGGAACAATCTGCCCAACAGATATTGAGTAGCTCAAGTTTCATGACTAACTTACAAAAACATCTGTTGCCCCCAAAGCAAATCTCATCTTTATAGCAATAATGTCAAGGCAACCACTCTACTTTGTATGTTAAGACTTTGTCACAAACCACTAAATATAAATTGTGAATGTTAACAAGACTGTCCTTGTGGTCTTATTGAGACCGCATTACACTTGTTTCCTGATATTATTTTTAATTTCATTTTGTATAGACTTTCTTTCCAAAGATGGCGACATATTTTCTAGAGCTGACATCTAATCAGGGAACACTTTTTTTTAACTTGAGCAGCTCAAAATTGTTGAACTTTTATTTATACAGTCATGGCGACCACCAAATCTTTCTTTGGTCCAGGTCTTTACATTTGCATGCAATTTTAGCATATACAGCCAGGGCTGTGGAGCCGGAACTCAAATTTCAAGCTCCGACTACAGGGATCTGAAGTATTTTGGCTCCAGCTTTGGCCCAATAACTATAAGTTTTTGTCTCTACCTTCAAAATGATTTGGTCCCATTATTTATACAATTATATTGTTACACCAGCATAGATGAGGTGTCGCATAGTAATATATTTGATGGATAGTGGGACATGTGCAGAGAAATTTGGGAAATCCTGATCTACATACAAATGAGTAAATTGTGTAAACATATGGCAATCGTGGTATCCAATAAGTGCTGCCAAGATTTTTTTTCACATATTTTCATTCTCCCATTTTGACGTTACAAATGTCTTAACCCATACTCACCCTGCATAGCCGCATTAAATCAAATCGCTTGTCCCACAAACCAGGGACAGGGATGTGCAACTGGAACCCAAGTTTAAGGCCCCAGCTTCACTATCTTAAAGTTTCTGGTTCCAGCTCCAGCCATCCAAAATCGCTTGGGCTCAGGCTCCACAGCCCTATATCCAACATATGATTTAAACACATATTTTGCTGCCTGTTCTTGAATAAATTGAGTTAACCTTCAAATTTTGTGCGCTACAGCGGTGCTGCAACATATATTCATTTGACAATATCGCATTCTCCAAGATGTGACAAAGGGCATTTGTTCAGGAGTCATTCTACCAGCAATTGTCAGCACAAAATGTAAATTGAACACCTAACTGGTGATCATGTACAAAAACAGGTCTGAAAGTTTGGGGACATCTATGAAGAATTGAGTGATGAAGTCTGCGCATTTTACATCAATGCCAGCTGGTCACACAAGAAATATCTTAACTTAATCCAAATGATGCATCAGGGGAATTCATAATTCAATCCTTCTGAACAGCAAAAAATTTTTGGTTTGATTTATATTTTCTCTTTGCTTAATTAACCTAAACAATTCAGTGTCATTTCTTAAATAGCAGGCATAAAGTCAGCTTCACATCTGTTTTTAAACTGTATAATTAACCTGGAATAACTAATTTTAACTGTAATAATTAATTTGCTTAGCTGTAGTGCAAAATTTCATTTCACAAACAGTTATATTTCTAATCTAACTTATTACCTTTGTGAAGATGTTTCAGATGGTGCTCTTGGGAAAGGGGGTGGTAAGCCCTTGCTTTGCAAAGATTTTTGCAAAGATGACATTCTTGCAAACGTTGTAAAGCTTTTCAACTTGGCACTTACTTGCTGCAGTTGTTGATTGCAACTCACTTATCTTCAAGTTAAGTCAAAAAAGGTCTACCACAACCATATATGTATGAAAAACAAAAATATAAAATGACACAGATGTCAAACTTTTGTAATATAAGGTCAGACTTCAGCCTTGAATGTTGCATTTGCAACAAAGTGCAAGTGTACAAGTGTGCCTCATGAAGATGCAAAGTGTTGCAGGAAAAAAAAGATTAATTCTTCTAGCTGACCCATGCAAAAATATTTGCAGGGCCAAATTTAAGTTAACAACATTTAGCAGCTCATAAAGCTGATGCAGTAATGCTCAACTTTATCCAGTGGATGTCAACAAGTGAAAATATCTATTCAAAGACAGTCAAAGTCAGCAAAGATGACCACAATGAAATAATCAGGCAAACTGAACCATTTGTGTCTGTGTATAATAATTTGCAACCTTCTCTGCTCTGTTAGATTACATAATCTAGGTTTCTAAGTTTATGCCCATTTCATACTAAGCCATGTTAACAAAGCTTTCTGCTGACATATGTGGTTGCTTGTAATTTGTCATCAGTAACACATATTACAACTTGAAATCTTGCTGTTGCATTATTAAAATTTGAGCTCAGTAAAGAATCTGATTTGAAGTCATAAATGTGAGTTTCAAACCACTGCCACATAGGTGATGAACGTGGCATCCTGGGCACTAAAAGACACTCATGTGATGCAATTGATTGTTTCTCAAGAGTTTTTCAGTCTTCTCTTAAATTCAAAAACTGGAGAGATATGTATGATTTGATTAAGAGCTGTTTGTAGGTTGCACATGCACTACATTAACATGTGCATTCATTTGAATAATTGATAATTTACACCAATGGAGATGGCCCACTCTCCTCATAGTTTAACGTGAAATTCGAAACTAGGATTTTAAATAGTACTGTTGCAACCTTTCAATTGGCATTGAATGCGCGGTTCACCACAAATGGAATGTGCGTGGAGAATAACACCCAAATACATGTGGCGTGAACAAGCAATAATAGAGTGATACCAATGGAGTGATCTTGATGAGTGACCTCTAACAATGCTTGTGAACGTAATGAACAGTTGATTGTAGTTGCTAACGATGATGATGAGAATGATCTCGTCAGGTGAACTCTATTGTTGCTTGCTGCCACAGTGTGAAGCTTTGTGCACTTGCCGCTTAAGCTTTCCAATCGCAACAGTACTAACATAACTTGATGAAGCAAGTCATACACCATGTTTCTTTCTTGGTTGGGTTGTTTTTCTTGTCAAATATAGCCAGTCATTTTGTTAAAGAAAATCATCTTAACAAATTAGAAAAGCAATACAATGTACAAAACAGTTCGATGCAGTACATTTTACCGGAATCACACTAACTTATCATGGGTATTAAACAACCAAATATTTCTTTCTTTCTTTTTTTCTCTCTGTTATAACTTATTCAGCAGGGCATCTGACTAGAAAACCATACGGTTATTTCAGATGTCCTGGGAACAAAATAAACAGTGTTCTAATGTGGTTTGTTTTCTTTGTCATGATTTGATGTTTGTTAATGGTTGTTCCCAAATAAACTGACACTGAAATATTGTTTTTGGGCCTACCATATGTTTCAGACTACAAAGCGCGCTTTAAGTCCTTTAATTTTCTAAAAAATGGATGGTGCACCTTATATTCCAGTGCCGCGCCTTACATTTTGACGAAGCTGCACATCTGCCAATGGATCGTAGATGCCTAGGCCAAGCTAACAGTACCACATGTTGTCTGAGCTTTTATGATGGTCAGAATCATCAATGAAAAGCTAAGTAACAGCAATAAGACTGACTTGAACAATGACAAAGAAGGATCCGGGCATACTNGATGTTAAACTCAGACACTGAAGATGATAAATTTAATAGATTTGTGGAAGAATAATGTGCCTTATGTATGAAAATAAATCATTCAATGATCATTCACTGACACTGCACCGTATGATCTGGTGCACCCTACAGTCCACAAAATGCGGTAATCATTAAATTTTATTTTTGTTTTTCATACACAGTTAATTACGCAAAGATGGCTTTTATCATGAGCATTACTCGACCATTTCTATTTTTGAGGAAAACACATTCATAATTTATTAATTCACTTGTTTTATCAACCATCAGTTACGAATGGAAAAAAACATTTGTGTATAATTTCCGTGTCTGCTTTCTCTCTTGGGAGGGTCACAGGGCAACAGCTCTAGGACTTGAAATACCTCACTGTCAACAGCAACCTCAGATAGTTCTGCTAGCCCCACAACAAGATGAGACCAATCAAGGTCAGAGATGTAGTCACTGTGACCTATGGGCCACTTTTTTATGTGGGTAGCCATCAGGACTTACGTCGCCAATCTTTCCTGGGATAATGTGGACACATGGCTAAACCTATGTAGCTGGGATCTCTCGATTTGGAAAAGTGGCTTGAAATTCATGGCTTTACTAATTTCACAGCTGCGCGCTTTCTCATGAAGTGTAACACCATGAACTCTTTACAAAAATCTTATCTCTGTTGTTTGCATTTGAGATAGTATTCTTTCAGTGATTACCCAAAATTCATTACGGTGAGGATCATAACAAAGACCGATTTAAAAACNGACAGCCTTGCTGTATTTGAAAGCTCCAATTTTGTAAATGTAGAGCGATAAGGATCATGCAAAACTGGGTTCGCTTTACNAAATACCAATCCATGTATCAATATCTTTGTTCTGCCTTCCATCACTTGTGAGTACCATCCAAAGGTGCTTGAACTTCTCTACCTGTTGCAGTATTTTGCTGCTCACTTGTAACATTCACTGCTTTGGGTTTTTGGAGAGACACAGAGCCATGGTGTTTTTAGTGCTGATTATATTCTACAGTGTTGACAGTACACACACTTGTCAGAGTCCAACACCCACAATGAACATTTGTGATGTTACTCCGCTGACATGGACACAATCTTCTGAGCAGGTAGTACAGTGACTTGATGAATCTGTGAAGCATGTAAAAAATTTTCTGAAGGCAAAAAATTTTATGCCTGTCCCAATGGGAATAGCAAAAAAGCACTACATTTAAAGTATCTCACTGGACATACTCAAGGTGAACACACCTTGGAGCAGTAACTGCAACTGATTTATTCAAAGAGAAGTTCATCAAAAACAAGGTTGATGGATAGAAAACCTACAACCAAAATCTTGACTACAACACCTTGGACCATCAACATTCAAGAACCATTTTAATAGCATAACCCTAAAGCAGGCAATAGGCAATGTATTGTTGCAACCTTTCCATTGGCATTGTGTTGAATGTGTGATTCACCATGAACGGGATGTGTGCGAAGAACAACACCCATATATATGTGGCGCGAACAAGAAGCAGTAATAGAGTGATCTTGTCGGGTGATCTCTATTGTTGCTTCCTGCCACAGTGTGAAGCTTTGCGCACATGCCACTCAGGCTTTCTGATCGCAACAAAATGGTGCTGTCACCTGTGACAAGGATGCGAAGGTCGTGCCAAGTGCAGCCTTCACAAAAAGAACGTGCAATCGGTGCGGCTCGTTGTGAAAAGGAGGGGATGTTGTTGCAACCTTTCGGTTAGCATTGTGTTGAACGTGTGATTCACCACGAATGGGATGTGCACGAAGAACAACACCCATATATACATGGCACGAACAAGCAGTAAGAGTGATCTTGTCGGGTGATCTCTATTGTTGTTTGCTGCCACAGTGTGAAGCTTTGTGCACATGCCGCTCTGGCTTTCCGATTGTAACAGTATTATCAATCCACATGAATGGTGGATCATTCGCAGGTCATAAATTGATAAAAAATAATTAATTACATTTCAAAACTATACTGCTCCCTTCTTTAAAAAAATTATGAAAGAAAACTATAAGACGCAATTGCAAGTTTGTTGATTTGGATAACAAAAATTCTTATGCAAGCCATATTAAACAATCATTTGCACAGTTGATGAGCACCCTTGCTGCAAACACTGAATAAAAGGCTTTCAAGGCAAGCAGATCATCAAGTGTTCCAGATTTTCTTCAATTTCAAAACCTCCCAGCAAAAACGCACATTGAAGTTACTGTACTAAGATACACTACAGTGTTGCAATCGAAAAGCCTTTGGAGCGGCAAGTGTGCAAAGCTTCACATTGTGGCAGCAAGCAACAATAGAGATCACATGCCATGATCACTCAATTATTGCTTGTTTCCGCCACATACATATGGTGTTGTTCTTCGTGCACATTCCATTTGTGGTGAATAGCGCATTCAGAGCAACACCAGCAGAGAGGTTACAATAACAGTACAACCAATCCTACTCTGAAGTGCCCTCTATTGAAAAAGGTATCTAACAAAGTTTTAATGAACAGTCACATTGCCATTGCAAACACCATGTCTGTAGCTCGGTGAATTAGCCTCAAATGCTGTTGTAAAATGTTCTATTATGTCTGTTTTTATCAACCTGCATTGTGCAGAATGTGTGTGTTTTTACTATAACTACAGACATAGCTGTCTGTGGGCAAAAATACATTATTATTATCATTGCTTTTGTGAAGTGCAATCCACCAGCAATGGAAACTAGACCACATGCAATATGCATGCATTCAACTACACGCTGAATTTTGCAGGTATTTTTAGAATACTATACATACCAATGCCAATGTCTAGTAGTGTCTACCTACAAGCAACTTTGGATCAGGTTTCAAGGGAAAAGCTTCTGAGCGAAACAAAAAAGACACAAGGGCAGTGTTGCCACTGTTGTTATGGAAAAGTACTAGATTTCATGATAAAAACATTAGATTCACAAAAAAAGACTAGATTCCAAAAGCAAACTTAAACACAGTGAAAATGCCCAGAAAATGCGTTGCAATGCCAACCATAAACATTGTGGAACTCATTGGAAACCAGAGACAAAGAAAACGGGAGATAACAGCAACGCTTGTGCTTGTTTGTATGTAGGTCACTGAAACTTTTAACAGATGACCACGCGACTTTGCAGTAGTTTTACTCAAAACATACTATATTGTCTCATGTAATTTAAGATTTAACTAGGTAGAATGTTTAGCTTGGCCTAATTACAATTGCACTAAATCAAAAGGCCTCAATTACAGTTGCAATTACACAAAACTGTGCAATTAATTTCATTTTTAGCTCACTCATAAAAAAAACACTAGATAGCCATAAAAAAACACGAGATGAAATGAAAAAACGCTAGGTCTAGTGGAAAAACACTGGGAGTGGTACCGCTGCACAAGAGAAATGTGACGGACGACGGCTTGGAGATGGCGCCACATGTGAACAAAATGGTCACCGGTAGATGTTGCGCAGGAGTAGGGATGTGCAACCATGAACTGCGCAGCACTGGCGAGCCAAATGCTCGTAACCAGATTGGTCCATGGGCCACAGCTGCATGTGTTCACATCTTCGGGTTATTATAACCCGTTAGACAATCGCTGGCCACTCACAGAAGATTGGAAATATCCTTTTAAAGACCGTAATGCTTGTTTGTGGAACAACGGGTCTGGATAAAGTGAATACCAAGTGTGGGTGAACTGGTGTGGTCATATGGTAAAGTACCTAGCAAACTATCTTTCTCTTAACATATCTTTTTGACTCACGCACCACACTATTCAAAATTTGGACCTTTTCACAGGCCACAAAACTTCAGATCCTGGGCCACGAGTTGCATGTCCCTGCCCAAAAGTAAAAAGTCACTGTGATAGACATTACACATCATAAACGAAAGATTGAAATATGTTAATCTGTGTATAGGATCATAATGAGGTTGGATGGTACCTGGGGCAAGAAGTTTGGTGTCCCCATTTTCGAATGTGAGGTCTTTTGGAAGCATATGTACTGTATTGAAGAAAGTAACATACTTGTGACATGTGGGACTTTTTGGTATCCCTCCCTGCAGTGCAGTGATTTGGTGCCCAGGGAATTGTGCCCCCTTTCCCCTTCGTTACTCTCTATTATACTAACAGTGTGATCAAGCAATAGCAATAGTAGAAAGACTTCATTATCACTGATTGCTTTCCTTTTAGTTGAATGCCCGGAATTAGGATCTTTCTGAAGGCTTGCCTCAGTAGATCAACCAAGGCAATACAGATTAACTGTGGCAGGTTTTGATCTAAACTGGAACGTTTTAACTTTTAACTGAAATAAAACTAACCTAGTGCCTCTGTTTTCTCAGTGTCTGCACCATCACTCAATGCTGCAATGCAAACAAACTGAACTCTAACTTTAGTTTAAACTTACGGGTTGCAAAACTTCAAGATTAATCTTGTTTGCTATCTTTTACCGCAAGTGACAGAGGACTGCCGACTGGTCGAGCCGTCATTACCGCCAGCGCAGGGGTGTACCTTGAGCGTAGGGATGTACCACGAGCGTGGGGGTTGGTTCAGAAAGCAACTGCTTGTACCTCCAGCGTAGGAAGTTGCTTTATAAATCAATTCTCTACGCTGGAGGTACAAACAGTTGCTTTCTACATCTATTCCTACGCTGGTGGTACATCCCTACACTGGAGGCTTGGAGGTACAACCCTACGCTGGTGGTACCGACGCCACTGACCCTTACTCAAGTGACACAATTTTAAAACAAAATGCATGAGCAGCACGGACAAATGGTGACAGTATAGATTTGATTGTCCATCCTAAAAACAGTACGTACTCTATATATCGTAGATGTGGATGTAGTACATATATTCAGCACATGCGCGACCACTGCAGACTGTGAGGAGTAGTGGCTGATCTAAGCTAATCCGTGAAGAATGGTTGCTTATTCCGTGAAAGCAGGGTACTCACTTTGCTGTGTCCTATGAATGGAAACTGTTGAATGTGGTCCTAAAACACCTTTAATTAAACTCAAAATAAAGTGATAAATTCATTTTTTTAAAATTTTTCGACATTGGTAAAATTTTAGATTCACTAGAGCACGCATTCGCTTTGCTTTTATATTGTATGGGAAATTCATGGGGGCTATGTGAAGGGAAAGTCCCTTATAGACAACTTACTCAGCAAAACTAGCACCATGCTCACGCTCCGTTGCAGGGAGGGTTACCAATTTAGTGGATTTTCCGCAAGATCTAACGGATTGTAATCCTATCTAAGCTGCAAAATAATTGATTTGGCGGCCTAAATTCGCTAGATTCTCGCGGATAATTGGTCTAGCGACCTATACAATTGGTCTAATTCATGCGAATTCTAGCGGAATTTTGCAATTTTTCTAGCTTGAAAGGTCTGTCTACATTTGACAACCCTGCTCCGTTGTGATGTAATCACACTCCACCGTTCGACTATTCTATCATTGCAACTTCTACGTTGAATTTTGGAGGATTAATTGATTGTGGGTAACAGGAAGAACAGATTACAGAATCGGTCGAGTATGGTAAGAAAGTAGAGGAAGCGAACGGCTTTCGAAGCAATCAGAGTGACGCTAACCTCCAGGATCTTTCATCTAAAACAGACATTATTGACATTGAATTGAATGATTGGCTTCAGTCTAATTCAGTGTTTCCCAACCTATTTAAACTTACAGCACCCTGCAAAAAAGAAATATAATTTGCTGCACCCAGTGGCGAATCCATAGCAGTTTGCTTAAAGGTTTGATGACATTTTTAAAAAGTATTTTATAATGATGTATTCAAACACATTGGCTTGCAGCACACCTAAGTACTGTAAATGGCACCCCGGTTGGGAAACACTGGTCTAATTCCTAGGCCCCTTTAAAGCTTGTTCGTGTAGAATATTTGTGTTTGTAAATACACAATTAGTTCATATATTTCTATAGATATGTGATAGGTGTGTTTATGTCATAGCACAAATGCATGAATTGTTATTATTTTTAGACCAACTTAACTCACTAATTAACCACTCTTTCTATACCCTTTCTTTACCTATTCATATTGGATTATTTTTTAGTACTAAACTTTTTGTAATATGTTCAACATATTGCAATACCTAAAATCTTGATGGGCTATTTTGATTTTCCACCCTTGTTGTCTCTTCAACTTCGTTATAGTATGCAACGGTATTCCATCTGCTCTACGGGGCATGTATTCAATTGCAACTGAGTTTGAGTGTGGTACTAGTCATTGGGTCAAACGGGATCACTGATTGGCCAGGGGGTCAATGAATAACTGCTGGGGTCTACTGGAGCAATGAGAAAAGTTGAAAGGTTGAAGTAAAAGGAGGGAAAGCAACAAACTCAAGACTGAAATGAGTAAATCGAAACATAAGCTGTGACGATTAAAACTGGAAAATACATCTTTCCCAAATAATTTATATCACAATCCATCAAAACTATTTGTCTGACACCAAGAGCACAAGGTGCAACAATAAAAAAAGTGTAAAACAGCCTCTCCCAAATCATTGAATTTTTCCCAAATATTTGAAAACAAAATTGTTGATATGTCTGGTGACTCTAGGGAGCAACAATGGTTCTACCAGCCCCAGTCCTTAGCTGTGATCAGATGGAACACTGTCAGCATATTAGTCACTGTGCAAGGTTGATCTGATTTTAGTTGTTCCCAGTGCGCTGTCCAGTATTACTACCCACCACTTGCCTTTGTTTCAATGCATAGATATTACCTTGTGATTGTTTGTTTTTTCTGTATGTTTCATTGTTCTCCTTGTGCTGTGTTTCTTTGCTCATTCATTAACTATCTTGTTAATCGCACAGTCTATGATGATGCTACACAGTTGTGATATGTTCCACATCACTTGAAACTTCTGAGGCATTTATGAAAAATAATAATTAAATTCAATAATTCAAATATTTTGTATTATTTCATCGCACTTGGATCAAGATCATGTACAATTGATCAAACTTTTTTTGGTTACAGTGAATGTATGAATCTTTGGTGTACCAAGAGTATAATCAGTTGCTTCCAGATCACCTGAAGGTCTTTAACTAGAACTAAAACATTTTTTTCTGTTTTTGGGTCCTAAGCTTTTTATTCTGAATTGAGATTTTTTCAGATGACAAAATGTTTTGCTAGATAGGTTCCTAACTTTCTATCATGATTGTGCAATGTAAGGAAACAGTTAATTTCGGAGATGGACTGATGTATCGGCCTGGCTGACATTTGGGTTTTGCCGATGTATTGGTATCGGCGAAAACAGCCAATTTCATTGGCCTCAGTAGGTGTTGACAAAAAGCTGTTATATTCCTCACATATGCAGACAATTTGTGCAAGAAAGCACAACGAACCAAGTCAAGACAGTTATATTGCAACAACACATTTTTATAAACAAGCAGACAAGATGAGCCATGTAGCATGCATCGCCTGTCGTAGCTGAAACAAAAGCATCATAATTAATCAGATTAATTGAAAATCATAGGAAAATATTGAAATTGCCACAATTTGAAAAATGTTAGCTCATAAATCCTTATTTTTGAAGTTTTTGAAAAAATGGTAAGGTATAGAATACAATGTATTTTTTAAATGAAGCAGTAAGCAAGATTTAAAAATTTTGGAAGTATCGGCAATCAGTTCGTGAATGGCCGATATATTGGTATCAGCCCCAAAAAAACCATATTGGTCAATCTCTAGTTAATTTGATATATGAAGTTCATGATCTAAGAACTATTGCTTTACATTTTCCACAAAAACATTAAAATTTTGCTTTTAAGTCACAACCTTGGCTACTTCTTGTGTTGCAGCCTAATTTAGTCTAAAATATTTTCAACTAGACATTCAAAATGAAGCTTTCACAATAAATCATGTCATGACTTATGATTAACCATCAGTTATTGAAGAATAACAAAATAAAAGCCTTATCCCAAAATCAGTCTTGGTCATAATTTTTAGCTTGACAAAACTGAGATGTGCAGTTAGGCTTACTAGTATATATATAAAAATGCATCACAACAAGTCTAGATAGGTCACAATAGCATATATGTAATATGTATTCACTTTCGTAAACCCTAAAAAATAAGAGATGGTTATGATAATATTTTCAAAGAAGGTAAAATATATGTATATATATTTAGAATAAAAAATGTATATTTTTTAATAGAGCAGGTTTTATTTTTACTAAAATCAGGTAACTATTTTACATCGGAGTAATGTTAGCAAACCTTTTATTCAAAGAACTTCTAACATTGATGTTGGTTTTTAAAATATTTTCAAAACTTATTTGTGAGCTCAAATCTTTAAATTCAAAGTTGTACAATCTTTTATACAGCAAAATTTGTCATAACATTGTTAGGGAATACTGTA
>JGI24158J21664_10009578_pt1 | contig 12931 bp, 10 predicted proteins | sample Ectturendosymbi3_FD_21664 | JGI IMG/M metagenome (IMG submission 21664) | reverse complement strand
GACTTTTTACTGCAATTCATAATAATAGGCCAATAGCGTATGGGGGGCCCCACGTGAAATTTCGGGGGGGGCCTCACTTACCCTTGCCACGGCACTGGCCACAACCATTCTGAATTTGCTTGTTGCACAAATAACTGCAATGATGAACTTAATTCGATTTTGATAAATCAAGAAAATACCCTGATACTGTTATGAAAAAGGCATTTTCACCCTCGTTGCCCCCTTTTTCAAAGGGCAGGCTGTACGATGCTTCTGTCATTTTCCCGCTTTCCAGCGTCCCTGCTGGCTTACACTGTATTTTGAAGTGCTAAAAGTTAGGTGACAATTACACACTGCTTTGTGCAAATTCTAGGGAATTTTTGTGAAATTTTGGGAATTTTGAACTCATCTTCAGGGAATTCCTAGTCAACATTTGTGGGAACCCTGCTCGAATATGCCGACGCCACCGACTTGTTCTCCTCCAGCATCTAACTGCAGTCTTCACAACTTACGTTCGCGAAACACGCAAGCTATAGGGCTACAGATACGCTGGATGAAAACCAAGCTGATACGCGTAAAAGCGAAAGCCCTTATCCTCTTTCAATGATTATTAGTGGCAACTCGTTCGACTTCGTGACCCCATTCGTCTACATGGGCCGGACGGTAACAAACAATGGTGACTTGAAATAGGATTTTTACTGTCACAGCAATCACACCTTATCATGCTTGTGATTCGAATGAAATTGCCTCTGCTTGGCTTTCTAGTTTTACGCAGTGCAGATCTGTGGCTATTTTGGCTTACTGCTAAATCAAGTAAATTGACTTGCAGTGACTACTTGGTCGCGCTACCGTGAATGTGGACGTTTATGTTTCAATGCCATCTCCTACAGCCTAGCTAAGCATTGGCTAGAAAAAAAAAGAAAAGTTTTCGTCGAAGTATGATGTCTAAATCCAGACCGGTACATTTGAAAAAAGACAGTCAGAATCCAGCCGAGTCCAAAAAAACTTTAGTCTGGGCCCAAAACGACTCTAGTCCAATGCGATGCTCATCTCTGATTGACATACACTTGACAAACCAGAATTCTATGAATTTGTACGGTATTTCAGTGCTTGTATGCTGCAGAAAGTTATACGCCGTATACCTTGGCAGTACACCGCTGACAAGTATGATAAAAATCCTTGAGTGAAAATGCAATAGTTGTTGAGATTACGGCAAAGCTTTCTGTGTGTTTTGCTGGTCTTCCATTTTTTCGCATTTCTACACGCGCGTAACTTTCACTGGTCATCTAAACAGGAAAAGAGGCAAAAATTTCCACCTCACAGTGGCTCGGCTCTCTCAGCGAAGTTACTGTCTGCTCTGATTAACTTTGATATTTTGTCTTCAGTTGCAAACTGTCTATTCGGATGTCTGTTGGTCTTGGTTTGTTCTTCTTATTTCCTTCGTGTTGTCTTTCTTTCTCTCTTCTCTGCGCTGCACGGCAGCAAATAAACGTACAGTCATTGCCGTAAAAGTAAAATCCATTGAAAATTTATGAAAGACTTTGAGACTCAGCAAAATTTTCAGCGCGTGGTATAAAACCAAAATCACAACACTTGCTGTGAATTTGCCAGAGCTATGCCTGCTATTCGTACGTAGCATGAATAAACAGCATACCTCAATTTAATAAACATAGATGGCGCAACAACGTTTCTTGGTGCGTTGTTTTTTACAAAATTGCGCGGTGGTTTAGCGTTCTGTGATTACACCCACCACACCTGACGAAAAACACATCAAACGGAAGTAGGGAAGTGGTGTAGTAGCAACAGGCTAAGAGAACTGACCATCCGAGAGTAGATAGATAGACATGAACGATTGAGGCAACAACCTATAATTTTTAAATACAATTATGAAACTGCTTGCCTCAAGTACAATTTTACAATAAGCGTCTCGTGTACTCGTACAATACATGTCCCTTACACCCAGGGGCGAAAGATATAGTTGTCCCTTAAATTTTGGACGGAAGTTGTTGCACCGTTAAAGCAAAAATTTTCTTTAACGCGTAAAGCCTATCATTGATTCGAGCGGACACTTCTCGCCCCACCCCTAGTTTTTGGCTTACGGGCGCCTTTAGCAGATACAGATTACATCCCTTATTTGAAAACCAATTCGATGCACTGCGGCCGCAGTAAGAAAGCTGAGACAAACAAATGCAATATTTCAAAGCGCGTTTAGTCTTGGCAAGCGAAAATCATCACAGACGGTTATGCACCATCGCCTTGAGATGGATGTATTGGTGTGGCTCACTACTTACTTTTCATATCCCGTTCCAAGTTAAGTTTTAATGATCTCTTTAAAAAATTCAAGAAAACTCAACAGCCTAACCTCCATGCCACTAAACTTTTTATCATATCTCAAGTTTGCATTGCGTTAGACAAATCTTGAAGAATCATGCTCAGATTTTCAATTGGTAATCTCTAGCAGGTACAGCACAGTGACCACAAACTATGCGCGTTATATCAAGCATCAAGGTTGAGCTTTCTTTCACATGATGCTTCCGTTTTAAAGTAATGTGGGACTAAAAGCAACTGCTGCTTCCTCTTGGATTTTTGTGTTGCTTTTTCACAAACCGACACTGGAAGCGAAAATCAAGTCAGATTTTTATCATCAGTAAGACTGTGTGCACTGAAGGAACAGAAAAGGCAGTCGGATTCTTTGGCAAAGTCAAGTACTCACTGAGAAGTGATTACATCAAATGCCATGAAAACAAACAGATACGCAGTTAACTGAAACACAGAATTAAAAATACACAATACCCACATGAATTGACCAAATATTTTCCACAACATCGTTGCTTTGAAGACCTCTTGCTTTTTTTTTGATACGAAACCCAAACAAATTTCTTAATCTTTTGGTTAAACTATATTGTTTCACGCAAAAATATGCTACCTATTTACTAGTACCAGGCTGAAGCGTTTGATTAAGCTGGTGCCCAAACAGTTTTAAAGAAAAAACGAAGTTATACGAGCAGTTTTGGTGAAGAAAATAGTTGCTTATCACACATCAACAAATTAGGCATACTGCATAAGCGTTTCGCTATATATGTTTGAACACATTGTACTGGCATTCATAATTTCTTTAAGCCTGAAGGCCAGTATTTCGCATTGCTGGTAGAAGGTCAAAAGTTTGTTGGGCACGCAATACGACGACAATCAAGTCTACATGCTAATCTTTCATGAAGAGGATTTGCGGAAATAGAGGCAATTGATTTATTTAACTGCATCCACCGCAGCTGAACAGCATCGTCATTCGCAAAAGCGTTCGTGGAAATGCCCATCGGATAATAAACGTGACACTCGCTAGTCGGATGACGAGGATGAGCTTCCGCTGTCACCAGACGAAGATGACGACGAAGAAGACGATCTGCTGCTAACCAGGCTCGCAGACTCGCTACCGCCGTCACAGCAGCACAAGCAGCAAAGCGATCCTGGAATGCACCAACCCGAGAGAACGATGGGAAGAGCTACCAGCAGCACCGCTCCACCCATCACTGAAAAAAGTTGTACAAAGTAAGCTTGTCAAAAACAGCAAGTACGCGCAAGCAAAATTCGGTAAATGTTTTTTTGCTTATAACTAGTCCTATTCAGTGGCGTAACTGACGGGGGCAGTAGTGCGAGCCGCCCCCCTGACAAGTTAATTATAAAAACCGGGGCCCCTTTAGCTTACATTTTGATATTTAGTATTATTTTCGTTTTCAGTGGTTGTTTTTTTGCGATTTTCGGAGTGTTTTCTGTTTTTTAACTAGTATAGACATCCACATTCTATCCGGATTCACCATCATTTCTTAACTTTTTTTGGGTGTTGGTTGGTGACCCCTACGGTGGCCAGTGGGCCACCTTCAGCTAAGTTTTGCTTCCCCTGGCTCAAACCTCTAGTTACGCCACTAGTCCTATTGTTCCTGACAGAAGCGTCTGCAACTTACAGACTACTGCATCCTGCAAACGTTTGCAAACACTGGGCCGTTCCAGGCATGTTTCTTAACTGCAAAATTAGCATCTTCGAAATGAGCGACACACTTTTTTGTTTTGCTTAAATGCAAAATAGCAAGCGTCGCCACTAATTTTTAGTGATTGCGTGGACCATGGACATAATTGTCTTTTAAAACTTGCATTGTTCGAGAGCATCTTGCGAATGGTTGCTCTTGGGATATGCGATATGCAAGGAGACTTTGTCCAGAAACACTGTGAAAAACAGTTAAGATTTGCAATTACAGCTTTTAAATGATTGGCCCACTTTCCTCCGAAAAATCTGTCCGTTCCGTCATTTGCTGTCATAGCAAGCGTTTTTTAAAGTACAAACAAATTAAATGCAAGGCAGAAAAGTGGTACAGGTTCACTACTAAGCTGAACAAAAAGTAAAGCGCATTGTAAGCAGAGACTAAAAACATGAACGAAACGACCGGTGCAGTCATTCCCGAACTGGACTACTCACACCACTTGTGGAAGTTGAAAGAGTTCTTTTGGCAACATTGATTTCTGTGCTTTCCACAACAATAAGCACCCGATCCTGGGAAGTAGACAGCATAAGTCAAGATTGTAGGCAGGGCATGATACAATAATATTGGAGCTCTAAACATCGTTCCAAGCAGATATTGAAACCTCAAAAGAAATTATATATGCTTACTAAAAAAAGTGAGCTCAGTAGCTTGTGATTTTTCAAACAAGCACTGCATGTTCGATTGGGGCGTGCAATAATGTTATAACTAAAGATTGCCAATGTAAAACAATCTTTCGAAGTAAAAAATTAATGTTTGTGATTATCGGCACCTGAAATGTACTCTTGGGGAGCTTGCACATTTTCTCAAAATCGTTTCTGTTGAAACTGCTTTGAAAGTTAATAGAATTGCAATATATACATGAATGAGCAAATATGATGCGCAAACAATAACGAAAACATTTAAACGTTTGTTACAAACAACTTCTCAAGTTGTCAAATGTGATTGTTTTCCTACGGATGCTTTATGTCATGCTTTAAATTACATTGCAACAGATGATCGCTCTACACGTAAAAATGCCCCAGCGCAATAAATATGCTACGATAAGGCTCAGATAATTGCCGCTTGTAAACAAATTGCTTTGCACGACATTTGAAAAGAGTACTTGGTATACAAAAATTACTTTATGCACCGAAGTTATTGCAGGAAAGGAAAAAAGTAGTATGTTACCGGAACAGATTTTTGCAGAAATGTCTCCATTTCGTGAAGAACACGTCACTTCAGCCTGGAATGTAACATGAGATCAATTTAAGTTAATATAATAAGGATGTGCAATTTCTGCCAGGTAAAACAATTGAAATATTAACATGTAACATATAAAAAATTACATGGAACTGAAGCATCTGTTAAAAGAATAAATAGCTGTTTACGGATAGAGTATGAAAATGTTGAATGGAAGCTTTCACGAATAGTACGATTTCGAACGTTCTCAAAATGCCGAAATTTGAAGGTTTTATAAATGCGTGTATTAGATCTTTTACTTTTCTCTAACATTTCCTCATTTACCTCAACTGTTTGACCAACCTTATCTCAAACAAATCCAGCCTCAGCTGTTTTCAGGTAAGGTATAAACTTACTGCTGCGTATTCGAACCCAATTATTTTTGTCACTCTACAGCCGTGAATCTCAACGTGGTCCAGGTGGAACACCGATGATCCACCTGGAATTTCTAGTGGTCCACAGAGAGTTCCAAAAATCCTTGATATAAAGTTCCTGAAAATTGTAACTTTTACTGTACTATAAATTTTGACTAGATGTTACAGTTTCGACTAGTTGTTCATGAGGTGCCGGCATAGCAAAGTGGTTCATCGGATGTTTTTTTTTTAATGGTCCATGGGTCAAAAAAGTTGAGAACCACTGCTCTAACACGCTGTTTACACAACATCAAAGCAAGCCGCTGGCAGAGCCTTAAAACCGCAACGAAGACAGACTGAAATGGGCGCTGCCTCCATCACTTTTAGCTACACCATATTACGGTGACATATAGTGGATGATCCTGAACCATGAAAAACGTGTCAATATTTTTGCAAGAGAAGTTTCAATCAAAACCTTTCATGAGAAATATTTTCTCGAAGTGCAAATGAGATGACTTTGTTAGGTTCAACAACATTCACGGGTATAATTAGCAAACAGGGAATTAGAGAAATACAATCTGGAATATTCTATGCATTTTAAGGCCCCTACTTCAAAATCACATAATTGTGCAGGGGATTTTTTGTCTATTTTTCTTCATGCTTTGGTATTACTGCAACTCCCCATATCTTTTATGTGTAGAAAATATAGAACCTAAAAATATATGAGTTTTTCAACCCTGAACGTATTGCCTCATGATATGGGTGTATTCAGATCGCAGGGACGTTTGTTGTCTTTTAAAAAATATAATTAAATCAGTCTTTGCGCAAGTTTGCAAATTTCTGCCAAAACTAGAAAAGTCCTGGGAAACAACAAAGCAAGATGTCGACCCCGAGAATGCTGAAGTTAAAAAGCCTTGTTCGAAACTCTTTGACAAACGTAAAACGTTTAAAATCTTGTAATTTGTTCCAAGCACTGCGCTTTCATGTTTTAGGAACCTTCACACTTAACATGCACAAACCTGCATACAGGGAAATATCTGCTTGTCTATTATGCTATTAACGTTTTCAAGGTATGTTGCGAAGAATTTTCAACACACGAACTTTCTGAGAATTTTCAATACATGAAAACTTTTTAAACGTAAATGAGCAGAATCTAGTTAAAGTGCGTTATAAAATGTATCAACGGCTCCTTATATCGATCGCGTGTAGCTGGTATAATAACACGGATTACAGACCAACTGCGCGTACAGAGAATTTAAAACATAGTTCCCAGTAAGTAACTATTGTTGATACTTACTTTGGTTTTCTTTTCTTCCAGTAAAAACAATACAAAAAGGGTCAACAACAATTTACTAAAAAGCTTCATTTTTCTGTATGAGAAATTGATTTATCAGATTTTGAAGTCAGTTAGTTTGTCAAGCAGCTGAGCCTGAACGGGTAGCTAATTCTGGAAGTTTGTTGGACATTACAATTTCACGTAAAAGTTCAGTTCAGAGTAAGTTTTCACTAACGCTTTGTGACAAAAAATTTAGATTAGAACTGTTTTTTTGCACAAAACCTGGGTCGGTTTCCTGTTTAGACAATGGGAACGTGAGTGCTGTGCACCACGTTGGGAAATTCTTTTGCATAATTTGCACGCAAGATTGTCAGCGCAAAACCAGTACTGCGTTCTGACCTGATAAGTGTTATGCAGAGATAGAGCATACGTCTTTTCAACAAACGTGTTGACAGGATTCCATGTCCACTGGTGCAATACCGCGGACTTGTGTCACTCGAGTGATTGGAAAACGCAAGCGACGTCAGGAATAATTTGATTGGCAATTTAAGGAATGACGAAATGTCAATAATCATGTGGAAAATATATTAATCAACCCTGCCTTTTTCTGACACATGTTTTGCGGCTGCTCTACCATGCAAAACCGAAACAGCAATGCGAAAGATAAAAAGCTGACGGTAATTCAAGTGCGAAGTAGCGCGGCAAGGCTAACTTCTGCAATTAAGAAATGGTCCAAAAGGCCATCCAAAGCTTCATGGGAACCAAGAAATGTATTTAAGTTATTTTCAAGATACAACTAAAGCTCACATCACCATCGGAAAGCCAAAGCTTTTTCTGCCTGTTTTGTTGTATTGTTGAGTTTTTAATTGTCCAAATCTGTCCCTAAAATTTAACGTGATTTTAATTCAAACACATCTATTACTGGAAACCTACCAAAGCTTAGTGAAATTGAAACACATTGAGTAAAGCGGTTTTATTTGCATCCTAGATTCGACATGTGTTGTGCTTCAAAGTAATAAATATTCTAAGAACTGTAAAATTTCATGAAATGTCGGTGTTTTGCGTTGCTTTCAAACACCAAACCAACTGACTAAGAGCTGATGATGCCTCCTCAGTAGGCGAAGTATTAACTCTGGTAAGATCATAGTGCTGATTCTTGGCTGTGTAAGGCTTCGTTTTGATGGATACCAAACCAACATGCCTATCAGCCAAGATTGACAAAAGCCTCTACCTGAAAGACTTTAATTTAAAAGAACTCTAACCACACCAGAAGTCAACCCTGTAGAGACTGTTGCGACAATCACTCCACATGCTTCATCTTTTAATGTACTGTAAGTATACAGTACACTTGAGCATTTTTTATTAATTAAATTTATGCACTCGTGGAAAACGAGGTATTTCCAAGTACGTTCCAAGCATAACAACTTCAGTTAAACACACCACAGATTTTGAAATTACACTCTAACTTAGACTTATTCTGTCCAACTGAAAGCGAAGAAGCCAAAACTCACGCTTGCGGCTCAGACCAAGTATGGCGGCAAAATGTAGCTGTCTACAGGTTTTTTAAAGCGTTTCATGGGTTCAAAACAGACCCATAAATTTCCTGTGCGGAGCCATAAAATTGTTACTTCCACATCGAACCCATTCGCCTCACACCAAGTAAGTGTAATGCAGACAGCAACCTCGCCTATTCATCACAATCATCTCGGAAATCCCATGCAATGCAACAATTCATAATTTGACAGCTTTTACGGGATAAACAATTACGTTACGCAGGTTTTTTTAAGGAAAATGTTAGGTACCCAGTATGGACCTGTACAGACCCGATTTCTCTGATTCTATGGACCCGATTTTCAATTCTATGACCCGAATCAGGTCCCTAAAACACCTTAAAAGAACTGACGTTACGTAACAATTAATAACGCTTTGAATGCCACTGAGTCTGGCATTTTTAGCAAGCCAAGTCTTTTCCACTGTGTCAAACGTTTTCAGCAAGCCAAGCCTTTTCCAGATTTTATACAGTTACTTTCTTGCATGGATATTTTCAGAAGATAATGCCATAGCAAAAACGTAAAGCTAGCCATCCAAGAATAAAGCAGTGTTTTTGTAGCAAGCCTAAACAAAATTTTCTTGCTGTTAGCCAGCCAGAAAGTGCAAAGCCATCAGCAGTGACTGCAAAGTTTTTTTCGATTCTGTTGTACAGGAAGTACAGCATTCAACTCAGTCCTGTCGCCACGGGGGNGCTGGCTAACCCCCGAAACAAAACTCCAAGGTCCCCAAATTGAAACATGAAACACTATAAATCAGTTGCGTTTTTGTCAATTTTTAGATTGTCAAGTCCCCCGCACAAATCCAAAGCCCCCCTGTTGAAAACTTTCTGGCAACGGTTCTGATTCAACTGTTAGAATTAAAAACCATCGTCAGTTTCAGCTAACAGTCAGTCATAAGCAGCCGCGGATCCAGCCAGTAAGTGTAGGGGGGGCGATTTCAGTAATATTTGGTAGTCAAGTCTCATTACGGGTTCACTATTGTAAGACAGATGAAATATACTTCACAACACTGCTGTGACAAGGCAGTGGACAGCAAAATCGCCTTATATCGCAAATACTGTTTTCCGAATTGCAAAAAATCATGGTGAAAAGAGCTACGTTTGTAGGTTTTAGGGGGGCGATCGCCCCACCCCTGGATCCGCCCCTGGTCATAAGTATCTAACAATCAGAGTTTTCAATAATGGATTAAGCTGAAAGGTTTTGATGAATCCCCACAAATGAAGGTGTTCACTCTGCATGCTGAATGATATGTTTGCTATGCTCAAAGCATCCAGCAATTACCACCGGCCGAGGAAAACATGGTAATATTTACACTTTGGAGCCTGCCAGGCCTCCACGCCCATTCTGCCTGGATAATCATCTCAGCTCTGATTAACTCCAAAAAGTCAATAGCCTGGAAAAAAACTCAACGCATTTCATTATTTCATGCTATTCATCAGAATTGCATTTCAGATAAAGTTAACGCGGTAGCTGAGCGCGCACTTATGATTTATTGGGTTTTGAAAGAAGAGATAGCGGATCAAAAAATAGCTTCCTTGCAAACCTTGATGGACCACATCGGCCATAATGATCGGCTTTGCGACCTCCACCATAACAGTTCTGTGGCAGTAACCGAGTTTATTTTACTGATCTCGGAACATTTGAGTAACCGCATTGTTTCTGATGTCAAGTAGAGCCGATGCCGGGCTAGTATGGTCGACGAGACAACCAATATTGCTGCAATGTACTGTCCATTCCATTTGCCACAACCTAGCCAGAGAAAAGATTTTCAACCCTGTGCCGTGTTAAAACCAATCAACGAAACCGGCTGTTTGATGTGACTCTGAATGCTCCCATAAATGTTATGAACGGTCCAGAAAGTCTTCAATAAAGGGGCTTTACGTTTGTGCAGCGGGGCTTGAATTCTGAAAGTTGACAAAAACTCCACTGATTTATAGTATTTAATATTTCAATTTTAGGGGCTGGGAGCTTTGTTTGAGGGGCTAACTGCACTGCACCAAAGCCGCCATGGCGATGAGACTGGGTCTAGAGCAGCTCAATGATGAGGGCGCTCTTGAGAATGCTCACGGAATGTGTGGTTGAAATGGATGAAAGAAAATAATAAGCGGAGAGTGACACAGCGAGCACTAAAGACCCCCGAATCTGCAGATGACCAGTAAGAAACCGATGCTTTCACTTATGAACAACATCTGTTCAATGAAGTTGAAATTGAAAATTTGTGTTGACACTTTTTTAAAACAGAAGCACTAATTGTGCACTGTGACTGGCAATACTGTAATAAACAATACGTTTAGGAATTATTTTGTACCTTTTGCTAGAAATAGTGGCCTCTTAAAATTTCTTGGTGTTCCTTTAAACCAAAACCTTTAAAAACCCTGGCTGTCTATACTAAACAGTGGAAAAGAGGAAGAAAGTTATTTAAACTGATTTAACAATTAAGAGCTGGCTCATCAATTGTTGTCCATATCCTTATAATATAAAATGCTACTTCCCCAAAGTCAGTGCACAATAGCTTCCTTATTGAAAATATTTCTATAATATTCAACTGATATAAGTATACTACATGGGACGGCGTTTTCGATAAGAAGCAGAGGAAGAAATGTGTCCTTCTACACCGCTGCTGTACCCAATCCTTTTATACTACCTTGATTGAAGAGGTTAGAGGTCGCATGACTTTCTTTTTCAAAACCTAAACTATGCTTTACAATCAGTGATGTTGTCAAATCCTTTTCCTATTTTATGTTTAAAAAAATATTAGCGGTTGAAGATTTTCTTCGTTTAATCAAATTTGTGATTTACACTGCCTAGCAATATTTATGCAATACGCATCAACCCACATTAAACTACCTTGAATAACTCTAATTTTGCTTTGCTTGTTTTATAAACTCTGTACACTTTTAAGTATGTTATAAACGTAACTACTGTATTTGTAACATGTCACCTCTTGCATTCACAGGCTAGGCTTGTCATTCTCCTTACATTTGTTACCATGTTTGTATTATCTCGTTGTTAAATTCATATTTATAGCAAATACTTCGCGCATCAATTGACGAATAAGCGACTTTCGTTGAATGGACTAGATCCACCGGATAGACGTTTGCCAATACTTTCCCACCTCTAATCCACGTGCGCACCATTTTCCCAACTAATATTCTACCTTCAGTGTATAAATAAAATTTCCTCATTCGTTAAAAAGAAGCTTTTATACTTTTGCATGCATTTTATTATGGAATATTAAATGGCTACTGATGTCACATGCTTACCGTGATTTTATTTACTTCATGATTACTGCCTCTCAAAACTGTAAAATACAGTATCTGTATCTTTTCCTATCTCTTTATGACCATGCAATGAACTGTTTTGGAAAAATAACGACATCAACAAAATGTCTTGGCGTGTTATTTTTTTCCAACATTTTTACGAACCTTTCCTCGGGGAATGTGGATTCCTCTTGCTTATTCCTGAAATGTTTGGTGTTCAAAACAACTTACAACATATCTTTCGGTTCCTTTTCCGATTTCTAGACCATCTCCTATCAACACAAAACGCGTGGCAGGATACACTGCAACTACAGAGGGCTTCAATATGATTTCAAATTTTTATAATTTTACAGTCAGCTGCAATGTTTAGAAAACACGAATATTAGTGATTTGTACGGTTTTGAATGACCAGTTCATCGCAAAGTTGTGTGATGTATTGGTAGCGAAAAAACTCTTCTCAAAAAGGGGTTTAATGCAATTTTCCAGTCAAACACTAACGCTGCACTCTGCAGAAGTGGTTGCTCTTGGTAAGTCACGCCAGTGGCGTACGCAGAAAATTTTCATGGGGGGGTTTCATTCAACGGCATATGATGGTCATTTGTATTTGGTGTGCTCTCTTTGTGACGTCACAATTTGACGTCATATTCATGTTTCCCAACCAATGTTTTGGCGAAGTTTGTTGACATAATAGGCATATTCTTCTACACGCACTCCCCTTATTTCATGTGTCATTGCACTGAATGTAAACTATCAGCGCTCCAAGTTACAATATCGGAGGAAAATAAACTCAATGTTACGACACAGAAGTTCATAACTGCAAAAATATCAGCCTGCGTGTTGAAACAGGGTAGTAAAACAGACTCATCACTACGTCAGAGCAATTTACAACTGAAAAATGAGACTGCGCTAATGTCCTGTCGAATACGAGCAGTTGCGTATATAGAAAGTGTGCGGCTGGACTGGCTGGCNCACACGATCGGTTTGAAAGATCGAATCCTGCTAAACTACACAAGGATTGAAAATGCGCATAAAATACGCAAGAAAACTTTCAAACTTTTGTTATGCATAGAAGTCCAGCAAACTTTTAATTTTCCTTTTTCCCTGCTGAGACATTATCAAATGCCTGAATGCTTCTGTTAAAAACTGCTGTTTTTGAGCTCGTGCAACAATTCTATCATGCTGCTTAAATTGGTAATGTAACCACTGCGGTCAGCGCTTACGCTGATCAGCCTTAGCAGACAAAATACAGACAATTGTTTCG
>JGI24158J21664_10009575_pt1 | contig 12935 bp, 9 predicted proteins | sample Ectturendosymbi3_FD_21664 | JGI IMG/M metagenome (IMG submission 21664) | reverse complement strand
CCGCGACGAAAACCGCACTGGGTAACATTCAGCATTAGTTCAATCATTTCACGGCATCTTTTTCAAGGCACTTGGCAACGCAAATGTTGAATTATAAACTTTCCAAAAAGCGTCGCGGGCCGCACAAAAAGTCCTCGCGGGCCACATGCGGCCCGCGGGCCGCGTGTTTGAGACCCCTGGTCTAACATGTGCAGAAGGCTGTATAATGGAAGTTTTTTCGCATCCACAAGAAGTTTTGAGTTTTTTGCACGTACGGTGTTATGAACCGCCGGTCCAACGTTGCGCCGGTCTTTTGAATTGCCGGTCAAACGTGCCCGGTCTTTTGATCACCGGTCTAACGTGCCCGGTCTTTTGATCTGCTCCGCCATAAATGTACCCCTTCAGATTGGCAAATGCATCCCCANGGGTACATCTGCCCCAGGTTGGGAACCCCTGCACTAGATGAATTCCCTTCGTCATNACTGACGAAGAACCAAAAAAGCAGTGGTGATCTAGTCANNTGCCCCCATAAATTAGCCAGATATACCAACAGAAATGTTACTTTCATTTGTACACTTGAACACTTACCCCATGCCACTCAATATGAAAGGCACGGTGCCAATCTGATTAAGCAGCTATATCATGTCATTGGGATGGCCAGAAAACGAAGTTACTATCTTTGAGCAATAAAACAAAGCACAGTCAAAATTACATGGAACATAGTCCACTTGTTACCATTACACAAGATGAAGAAGGCAAACTGAGAGTTCACCAACAAGTGTTTCGTCATATCAACTCCCAAACTGCATGGTAACAACTCTGCCATGCACAGAAACCAGGTCAACCTCAGAACAGTTGCAGAAACATGTCAATAGCACTGAGTAACAGAATAAAATAGCAGCGATGTGTCCTAAATTAAAGATGGTCTTGACAAACCAGATTTGTGTAAATCTGCAAAACAGATGAAGTATATGCCAAGCTTAAAATAACAAGGTTTCCATGGACTCCTTGTATGTGCTTCATAGAATCCCATGCTATATAGCAGAGCATCTAAACTGTATTTCCATCACTGAAATTATAATTTTTACTTGTTTTAGTGATCCCAACAGTAAAGTGATTGTCCAATTTGGTGTTATTTTGGTTTCTTGTATTGTCACGTGCACAAGTGCCTTTTTGTTGCACGCCGTTAATTACTTGGCATTCGTTGATTGTTTGCGACGTGGCGTTGGTTCTTTGCGCCTCCAGCCTTGTTCAGAAGTCACTGTTTGGTTGACATCATGCATGTTGCTTCATTTACTGTTGTCGCTTGAGCGTTCGCTGCGGACTCGATGAATAAGTTTAATAAAGCCTTCATTAGGTCACATCAGTGATCTTAAAATTCTTAGTAATCTACGTCATCTTGGCAAAATGACCTAATGAATTACCAGTACATTTTTCCACGCAAAGAATGATTTTGCATTTCATGATTGGCATGTTTTGTTTTCCACCATAAACATCAACATGCATGCATTTACAGTTTGTCAAACAAATTGCTAAGTTTGAAATTATAACTAAGTTAACTATAGAAAATAAAATTCAATGAAGTATTGAACTGAAACAAAATAACTCACCTTCATCCATTCTGCATCTTGCAAATGTTCACAAAATTTAAGTCCTAACCCTAATGAGTAAACTATTATTAGCCACTGCACAAAATATTGCATTGCCACATTTTGATACATAATATGTTAAAACATTGATATGCACAAAGAATCAATATGCACAAACTAGCTGGTAAACAGAACAACTTCATGACTAATTAAACTAAAATTTATATCCATTTAATATTTATGCTTTTGTAGCATTGGTTACACAAAACTGAAAAAAGCACTTGCACATATAGGAATGTCTTAGTAATTTCTGGTAAGCAGGCTGTTTCCTTGGATTTTTTAAGACACCAGCCTTCAATCAGGAGTTAGGCAAATAATAGTTTTGTTAGTGCACCATCGCGTAAGTACATCCTTATCCAATTTAATGGAGTGGTCATTTGAAAATGCATTCTCCATTTAAAAAGCAACAAATTAATTTGATTGGTCATGCCACTGTCTCAGCTTTGTTTGACCAAGTCAGTCATAAAGCTCACAGATGCCTTTATCAAAATACACCATATTTCAAAAAAAGGCATATGGGCGATGATCTTTAATAATATCATGCAGCAGCAGACTTCCAATGCTTCAGGATGTCAGATGTTTTCTATCAAACATGCACAATCTCTAGCTTTTTAACAACTTCTTTATGGAGTCTGTTTGGGCAGCATCAATGTAGCTAGAACCATCAGGGCATTTTCCTGTTGTGCTTGCACCAGATTGCAGAAGTATTTGTACAGCCTCAATATGCTCTTCCCAAATGGCTGCCAAGAGTGGAGTGATGCCATTGGAATCAGGCTGATTAACATCAGCACCTTGTTTAATAAGGTGCTTAATTATATCTGTCTGTCCATAGTCAGATGCAGAAACAAGTAAAGGCCTTCCCTTCACAGACATATTAGGATCCTCCAGATACTTCTCTAATGCTTCCAAATCACCATTTTTTACTGCCCATGAGCATTCATCAGCCATATTTATTTATATACCTAAAACAACACCTGCAGTTTTAAAAACACATGTCAGCTTATAATTGTGTCTATAAACAACACCACCAAGGGTAATCTACGAACAATCAAATTATATGACAAGCACATTTTACAGTAAAAATTGCAATACAAAGCTGCTAAATGCAATTATTGAAGTTACCAAAAAAAGCAATGTCAGTGCTGAAATTTTTTATGTGAGAAACCAAATGTTGGTTTCAGCATGAAGTGATGAGCATAGCCACTAAACCAGTACAACAGCAAAGTCAAAGGGGCCATAGCCAAAAACAAGTTTGTAGGCAGAAACAGACTGCCTCAAAATCAAATTAGGATTCAGTAGACTTGACTATTAATTGAAAATAATGTAACTGCCGGCACATAAAAAACACAGGGTTTGACCCCTACATCAAGTGTCACAATTTGAACCAACCAAAACGACATCACCAGTGATCCAAACATATGAAAGAGTGGGTTGCTTGTGTCAATTAAATATATTACTATGCTTTTTATTAACCAATGGATTGCTTCACAAGGGCTGTAGCACACTTAGCCTTTAAAGTCCGACACCAGTTCCAACATCCATTCACTTTTCACACAAAGTGCCAGCATCATGACCTGCTTCTGTTCAGGCCTAAAGCAACCTTGAAAAGGTATTATATAGGCAACAATTTTTTGAAATTACTATCACCAGATTGCTTACCACCAGTTAAAGTTCTAAACAACCCTCAATCTTTCTAGGCCAAGTGGTAAAAACTTACATTTTATAAATTATGTTATAAAAAGAGGTCACTGATAACGAGCACATGCCTTTCGAAGGTGGCCTAGAATTTCACACATTGAGGTAGTTAAAATGTGTTCAAAAGTTTAAGAGAAAAAGTTAGAAATGCAGTTGCATGACATAACCTATACAAATTGTTTCATGAACAAATGATAGCTTCTGCCAAGACTCTTCAGGGACCAAGAGTGTTTGTGCCCCAAAATTTTTGTCTTCATTTACCCTGGTTGATACAAAAGTTGTGTCTAGTAATACTGCACTAAATCGGGCTGCTAGCTGTCTCACCCTTGTGGTGTCTTGTTGCTGAAATGTGGGGAGTGCACTCGTGCAGTCAGAATCATTGCAAAGTTATGAAGGCAGAGCACCGCAGGCCGATGCCTCAAAGGCTCAACAGCAAACCCAGAACTGTTAATTCTGAACAACACAGAGAGGAAAACTCTGTAAACTCAGCTTTCAAGAAATGTGCCTAAACAAGAAAAAACTCTGCAAGACAGGTTAATCAAGAGAAACCCTTTCAAGATGAAATATGCTTGGTAAAACTTATAGTCCAAGAGTATTGGCCAGCAGTTTCTAACTGTTAAGGCCACATACAACTTACAGTGCTTGCATGATTCATTCACAGTAGCTGCTTGAAGTCAATCACCCTATAATTGGTGTTGGTTGTTTTTTGGCTTTGGTGATAACTAGGGCAACCAAAAGTCAACAAAGTCAAAATTTTTCTTCCATTTCTGAAGTTTATGAAACGTCCACGAACCAAATTTCACGCTCACACCATGAGGGAATCCCAAGTTATTACGTCAAAAAAAAGTCAAAATTTATCATTAGGTCAAACTTATTGTTTGGTCAAAATTTTCTTGCAGCACAGTTTTTTTCTCTTTATCGATGTTTTGTTGAAACTGCAACAAAAGATATTGATATGCTTTTGCAAGTTTAGTTGCAAGTCTATAATAATAATGGGTTTGTTGTGATTTCTGACATAATGTTGTTTTGCCCACTACTGGACGATTGAATATTATGTAGGATAGGCGTGGTAGGAAAAAATGTGGTCTTACAATACTTGTTGTGGTAAATGGTCAATCCATTATATAGCGTCTCAGCTTTATGATTTTCTCAGGTTTGACTCTACTATAGTTGTTAATGTACTTATCAATATATCATCCCCAAAGTTGAACAACCAAATATTTTAAAATTTCAAAGCTTAGAGTGCATGAATATTTTGATTTTCTTATTTTTTTTATTGACAAACAGCCAATGAAGGCAGGCCAAGGCCTGAAGAAATCATTGGCAACGCAAAGACTAACACATGAATATTCTTCTGGGTTAACCTCAACATCTAAGACTGAATTATTTTGCAGTTGTAAATAAAGTCAAAATTTCAAGTTTTTAGGTCAAAAAATTAGTTGCCCTGGTGATAACATGTATGTCTTTGAAACTAAAATGTGTACGCTTAAGTCGTGCAACCACAAGCTTTTGCTTGCAATTCACAGGACTCTAGATGTATAAACGATGTAACATTTATTTCATCTATGTAGTAAATTACTTTGTGAACAGATTCAGTTGTGTCACCCTCAGGGGCGCATCCAGGGGGTCTGTTTGGCTGTCATGACAGGCCCCTTACCGCAGGTAGCTACTCAGCAGTAAAGTCAATGATAAAATCCCAAAAGCTGTCACTGCAGGTCTCTGATGTGGGTGGTTTGGAGCAGGCAACAGCCTACATTTTCCTTTTAACGTTGCATAGTACTATTATGAAACAACAACGTCTCTGCCTTGTCTAAATGGTTCCTACACGATGACATGAAGCATTTCACATTTTTGAATACTTTAAATTGATATTGCGTCGAACGCATGTGTTTCGGAATTTCCTCCTCTGGCAGTGCCAACTCCACTGCAAGCAAAGCTGTCAGAAGCTCATACACTTCCACACCTAATAGTGATTTTTCACCAGATCTAGTGATTTTCACTGCAATCTAGTTATTTTTTTCAAATTGTGTTTGAAGAAGACAGGATTTTTTTTCTAACTTTTCAGCCCTTTTTAATCCGTAAACAATTTATTACATGAATCATTGTTTGAAGATTTGCACCAATAGAACAAACAAGTGTTCCTAATTTGAGGAGTCTAATGCCATGGGGGTTTTGGTGGGCTTATCCCATCTCAAAAAACTCCAAACTGAAACATGAAACACTATAAATCAATAAGGGTTTTATCGAATTTTCAGAATGTCACGCCCCTTGCACAAACATATGCCCCCCTATTGAAATCTTTCTGGGAATGATTCTGAATGAGTTTCTTATTGTTTTCACTTCCATGCTGTAATGTTGGCCATGACGATCCTTTCATTTCTTTGCAGGAACACTACAGTTGAAATAATTAATTAAAATGTTACGTTGATTGGTCAAATACTCCGTGAATGATGTCGTTTGCAGCTCTAGCAAAAAGCCTGAAGATTGTTATTATGAAATTTTCCACATTTCAGCACGATCTATTTTAACAAACTTGCAAATGATGTTAAAGGTTTTTGGGCGATAAAGTAAATAATTAAATCATTTCATGCAAAACTATGAATTTCGATGCAAAAAATCAAATCTAATGATTTTTTTTAAATCTAGTGAAATTTTTTGTGAATCTGGTTATTTTTGCAGAAAAGCCTGTGGCAGCACTGCACACAGAGTTGTTTTGTAATATTTCGCTTCATGGCAAAAGGACACATTGTCCAATCGCGAACGTTTTGTTTCAGTTTCGACCTAAATTTTATCTGCTGTTTACACCTACTAGGGTATCAACTTACCACTAAATCAAATACGTTTAGGCCTTCCTCAGCATCACGCCAAGTAATGCGGGTTCGTTTCAACTGAAGCTATATTTTTATGAGGAATTTCCCATAATGAAAGGCGCAGCAGCTAGCCTCAGAAATTGTGGTCACATTATCTCAACAAAATATCAGTCAAGCGTTGTATTTCGAAAATAGAACACCGCCATCCTTGTGATAGACAGCGCTTCACAGATGCAGTTGTGCAGCTTATTGTCACAACTTCAATTTTATAAGTGTATGTACGTATGGATAAACAGCTCTCATTGCTGCATGGCTGACATTTGCTGAATGTCCGACAAGCTAAGTATCTTTTCAGCACCATGTTCCTAAGAACAAATATCGATTGTGATGTAACAAATGCTCTGTGACCAAAGACAATGATAATTTGGAGATCTTTCCTTGTGTGTTTTGACAATGAGGTCAATACCACTATCTATTCTAAATAGTTAGTTGCACTAGGCTACTAGTCCTACTGATCAAGTTTGATTGATTGGATTTTAGGTAGAGCTAGATCGATGCCGATAACTGATGCAGATGTACTGCAACACTAAAACCACAGTTGAAAGACAATACTTCAGTGCGATGAAGAAGCGTATAACATGGAATTCTACACAAACCTGGGTCACTAAATGCTACGGTCGATCAATTACTCACCTGCTCAAATCATGGCACTTAATCAGTTAATCAAGTGCATTCCCTTGAATGCCGGGAACGGAGCATCGTCACCTCGTTCGTTTGCTTGCAACGCCATGTTTAGTTCCTTGTTCGCTGTGTTAGAGTTAGATGGCCGGACAATGGCCACCTAAGTTGAAGTAACAGTGATCTTTGCAGTGAGTGGTAGTAACTCAGCTGTCAGTGTATCAGCTGGACTTGTGTTAACCTGATGCGACGTCTATGTGCTTACCAGGGATAACTATCATTGTTGTATCTACGCAGGTAAATTAGTGTTGAACTCCCTGGTGCTGTGAATGTTTGTAAAACACTACGACCTTCTCTCTAGATATGCCACGATATTGCACGACACCCTCGCAAGTGTGATTTGACTTTCTGTAACACTGTTACGTGATTATCGTGGATGTTTTCCTGCAATTGTATGCTGCGAAGATTTGAATGACTGCTACTACAAATGCACCGTACTGGGTTGTTGCATCGAGAATGCGTGGTGTGCTTTCACAAGTGATAGCAGCCAGCCAGAGACTAATCCTTTTGAAGTTGAACTATACACCTAACATTATTGTCACTAACATAATTTTAGGAACAGCTGTTGTTATAAACTTACCACTAAGATAGGTAGTCAAAAACCATGGATTTGTTCATAGGCAGCCATCTGCTTACCGCGCAAAACATGGGAGCGAATGTTATGTCATAGACTGGTTTATTGGGACGATTGCAGAGAGGTCTGAACATTGCGCACTACTACTTGATGCAGTCAGAAGGAACAGTACAGAGAATTTGCATTAATTAATCATGAACAAAGTAGCAACTTGGGTTTGCGAACACTTAGTGCAGAAAATATTTCTGTATATCGGAAGAATTTTGCCAATATAATACTTTGGCAACATTGCAAAATTCATCAGTCGATTTCTAGTCTTAAGAGAAAGTGTAGTTTTGTGCTGAAAATTGATATCAAAAGCTGCCCTTCTGCGACACACCCCTTTTTTTCAGACTAGATGTGCCACTGGTCACCCTTGACATGTCTTGTTGCTAAAATGTGGATATGTCAGTCAGAATAATTTGCAAGGTTATGAAAGCAGAGCACAGCAGGCTGATTCCTCAAAGGCTCAACAGCAAACCTAAAACGTATTATTCTCCTTAACCAGCTTTGTGCAAAAATTATGTCACTATCTTGACCAAGGCTGCCCACTGAATGGCTTACTTTGATCTTAGCAAACTAAATTTTGCTCAAGCTAACAAACTAAGTGTTCGAATCCTAACTGCAATANTAACATACGTGATAATGTGGCACCNAGCACCACTTGCATCAAAATTGTCAAATTCAAGATCATCAACGTAAGGACAGGTTGTCAGTATGTAGGAAATTTTACTACAGTGAAAACCTTAACTGGGCCACACAAAACACTTGGCCGGGCCGCAAGTTGGACAGAGCTGTCCTCAATTCATACTCAAGTTCATGTCAATGACATGCTATTAAGCAAGTTACAAACAAACACAAAACAAAGTATAGACTAATATGGTTCATCACAATAGCATATTCATTAAGATTTTTATGCCCTTAACTGAAACATGCAATTATCTGCATCAGAAAAATACCTTCAAGATTTCAGCCAACTCTACTTTTGTTTATATGCTTGCACCACTGGTATCTGGTGGCTTGACATTTCACATGGAACTGCAAGATACTGTTGCAACCTCTCCGGTGGCGTTGCGCTGAATGTGTGATTCACCACGAAGAATAACACCCATATATACGTGGCGCAAACAAGCAATGACAGAATGATCTTGTGGAGTGATCTTTATTGTTGCTTGGTGCCATATTGTGAAGCTTTATGCACCCAGGCTTTCTAATCGCCAGGCTTTCTAATCGCAATAAAATGGTGCTGTGACCAGGAATGTGAAGGTCGTGCCAAGTGCAGCCTCTGCAAAAAGAACATGCGATCGATGCGGTTCATTGTAAAAAGGAGGGGATGTTGTTGCAACCTCTCCGGTAGCATTGCATTGAATGTGTGATTCACCACAAATGGGATGTGCGCAAAGAATAACACCCATATATATGTGGCGCGAATAAGCAATAATAGAGTTATCTCGTCAGATGATCTCTATTGTTGCTTGCTGCCACAGTGTGAAGCTTTGCGCACATGCCACTCGGGCTTTGCCATCACAACAATATAATGTAGTACTTCTAGAAGTTGTAAAAATTCCTACAACAATATTTCTATTTATATGTTTGTAGCTAAACACAGATTGATTTACACCGTGTTTCAAGTTAACACTTTCGCTCTTGGCAGACATAGGAATTTGTTCACCAGTTCTCAAAAGACAGAAATTTGATTCAACCAAAAATCAAGTTTTGAGCACTGGTTGTAATATTTTCACCTTGAAAGTTGAAACGGTCCACAAATATGGTCCTAGACTGAGTTTAAATATATTTAGGTTTTGGAATGAAAATCCAAACTCTGTGGTTCAAAGGCTGCTTGAAAGCATGTTTTTTTTAGTTGGTCCACGTAAGCTGGACTAGGATCCTGCAACAGTGACTGTTCTTCTTTGTCTTTGGGCAAGGTGTTACTGTCAACTGCTAGGCCGCACTAGGTCTTGAGGCAGTGTTGAGTAGTGTTTCCAATTCGGGGCAAAATTTTAAAACCTAGGTTTCAGGTAGCTGAGATGAGAAACCCGGGAAGACCCGGGTTTTGAAATGAATGCAATTTTGAGCGATAAAAACTCGGTATCATTGTGAAATTACAACTGTTTGTCCCTGCGCAATTTATTAGCGATTTCTTAATTAAGTTAAGCACAGTTTTTCAATGATGTTCATAACACTGACGCATGACAATCATAGCACAGTTCCATCATTCAGTCTGTTTCTGAGTTTGGTGAAAAATAGTCCTGTGGGTGAAAAAGCCCTCTCTGGTTCCACTGATTTGGGCTTGTTTGTAATTAAGGTATGAAACAGATTTAAGGTTATTTGACCTCTTCTTTGTATCCTCAAAAAGACTCATTTCCTTTTTCACAATTTGTGATTGGTTATCTTCCTGTGCCGGAATAGTTTTGTGGTTTTCACCTCATGGGTTACATTCAATTCTGTGCTTTGATTTCAAATGGTTGTTGGTTGATAAAACTTTCAGTGCTTGAACCACCTCCTTTTGTATAACGGTGCGCAAACTGCATTTTGGTGTTTGTTGTGCCTTGTTGTATAAGAAATGGCTCTAAACTTCTGATTTTCTTTGATTACTAACGCCTTTAAACTAAATGTGTGTGATTAAAATCTACTTAAATGACTACCACGTGAGGTAGTTCTTTAAAGGTATGCCGTAGTTTAGCAGAAACTAGTTAGTTCATTTATAAGCTCTTATGTGTTAGTTCATATGCAAGCTGTGATTCTTTACAAAATCAATTCGTTCCTTTTCAGTTTGCAATAACTTTCTACAAAATATTTGGCTTTCCTTTAGAAGCGACTTTAATTAGGTTAGCAAAAAACTAGAGCGTAGATGCACTTATCATGTGCACTTATTACGTGCAATATATTATGAGTAGATGCACTTGTCATGTGCAAAATGATGTCACGATCCGTCCAAATAGGTCAACTGAACAAAGTATTAAACAGACCAACAACGCATGTACGATGATCAGCAAGCAAAACCCACACCTCGTGCCTCATGATAATTCATAGTTAAAAGTTCAAACAGGCTAATTTGACCGTTACACGCCCCAATCTGCAATTTCAGTGTTATCAGCATTACCAATATTTGAATGCAACGGCAATTACAGATTTTTTCAAATACCTGGGTTTGCTAGTTGAAAAAAAACTGTGTTTGAAGTAGTAGAAAACAGCCAAAAAAAACAGGTTTCGGGTTTGGGAAAGCCCGGGTAGGAAACACTAGTGTTGAGCAGTCGTTTGTTTCATCGTCCAGAACAGGGGTCTCAAACTCAAATTGCTCTGTTGGCCACGTGACGACTTATAAGGTAACCCGCGGGCTGCATTATGACGCTAATACAACAATTGCGGTACCTGAGCTGACTAGAAACATTTGGCATTTTTCATGCAATTGGCATTTTGAATATTCTCATATCAGTGGTATTTTGTACATTATTTGTATACATTTTCACCCAATAACTAGTAACTCTTCATTTTTTTCATAATCCTATAGATTTTTCTCAATCCTTGTCAACATTAGCTTATGATAGCTGACTGATTTTCACTTGGTCGAGCCAGGTCTGTCGCCAGGAATTCACAGCAAAGAGGCCAAATATAACGAAGGGGGGGTAAAATTTCTAAAATACAATATTGGATGTACATAGCAACCACGGTGCCAAACATGAAACAGGGGACACATATTTTAAATGGGAAGACCGAACACCACTGGCACCCCACTAGCGACAGCCTTGAGTCAAATACTTGTTGCGAATTTGCTAAAGTAGCTTACAGCAGTGCTTGTCAACCGGGTGTACCACAATTTTCCATGGGTGTACCAACTTGATGGAGTGTACAGGGGTGTACCAGATGTGTGCTCTTCAAGAACAGTCCCCCACATATGTTGTTTGCTCCAATGCAGCTGTGTTAACTTTTCACAGATTTTAAAACCATATCTATCAGGCGGGGTGCATTGTCTGTCTTTTCCCGCCTGTTTGTTTGTAATGTTGGTCAGATGACCATCATGTATTCTTCTTTTTCTTTAAATGCAACATTCGGGAGTATGCCTGTAAGAAATGTTTGGGAAACATTGCTCTAGCTTGAATTTTTTGTAAGCGAATGTACCAACCATGCTTTTCTCTGCAATGATCATTGTTTTGTATTAAGACACGTAAAAATATTTTCCACATTACTTTTTAAGCAGTTACATGGAGCTAAGCGAGAACTTATACCAAGAGGAAGTGAGTAATCTCTATGCTAATTTTAACTATTGCAGTAAGTTGATCCTCAAAAAAATGACATGCGCAATTTTTTAAAGAAAATCTTAGTGGTGAAACGTAGTTAAAAAGCATAGTAGCTATCAAACAAAATACTTCAGAGAATCAAGTGAGTATGGATGTCAGCAAGTCACATGCCGAGTGCAACGTAGCCCACTTTTCTGGGAGTAAGGTCGAGATTTAGCAGTGTACAGTTATAAAGAAAATTAGTCAAGAGAAATGGCTTGTATTGTTAAGAAGCACAAATGGAGGAGCAATGTCTGCATTGTGTTTGGGTTTTGCCGCACAAAAGAAGAAATGCCGAACCCATATCCTTCAGGGCACTGCCCATTTCATACAATCGTATTTGATAAAAGTAATTCGGCCCCAAGACATCTAAAAAATGTGTGAGGTCACAGCATTCTATTCATCAAAATGAGTCAAATGCATTCTTTGAAGCATATCCAGAAAGTCATTGTCGATGGGGAAAAAATCCATTACCATGGAGAAAAAAAATGCCGTTTCCAAATTGAAGATGATTTTGGTTTTGTCACTAAAGACTTTGAAAAACCCACAGCAGAGGGAAGGCAATTCATAAATGGGAATTCTCACCACCCGCAAACGACATTCAAGTCCATTCTGTTTGGAGAAGCTATTAGATTGAGGTGCCTCAACCAAAGAATAGATGATGATTACCTCAGCAGCTTAAAACGACTCAAAGAAAAAGCAATGCGTTCAAAATTTCTCTTGAACATGACTAATGACATGATAGCACTGGCATCTAATTGGGAAGATAGACTACGGCCCCCAAAATACAACAAGAAAGAAGACCCACAGGTTTGGGCTACCTCTTTTCCCCATCTGCTTAATCTAACACAAAAAGAAAAAAAATTAAACCCGAAGGCAATGATTACCTACAAAAGACCCACCACAACTGGACAAAAGCTAATGAACTGCAAAGACCTTGCTTTAAACAAGACACGAAAGCAAACCAAAGGTGGCTCAAGGCCATGTGAGCACTGTGCACTTTGTGGTTGTTATGGAAAAAATAACAAATCCATAGTACCAAATGTTTCACAATTGCTGACTAAAACCAAAACTTTCAAGCTAAACCAAAGCTTGACTTGCGCAAATTTTGGCATTTACGTCGCGACTTGCGTGATATGTCATGAACAGTATGTTGGTCAAACTAGCAACAAAT